>Ga0224508_10000104_pt1 | contig 91182 bp, 95 predicted proteins | sample SF_Jan12_sed_USG_4_FD_170157 | JGI IMG/M metagenome (GOLD analysis project Ga0224508, IMG submission 170157) | Sediment microbial communities from San Francisco Bay, California, United States - SF_Jan12_sed_USGS_21 | ecosystem: Environmental > Aquatic > Marine > Sediment | place: USA... | reverse complement strand
CCGATAGACAACCCCTTCGCACCGAAAGTGTTACCCATGTCTTCGGTATAAAGTGTTACCCATGTCTCCGGTACAGACCTTTGAAAAATGGCGCGCCCGGAGGGACTCGAACCCCCGACCACCTGGTTCGAAGCCAGGTACTCTATCCAGCTGAGCTACAGGCGCGAACTTCGTTTCTGCTTAAAATTCAGAACACTAGGTTGGCGCGGATTGTACACTTTCGGCTTCAATAACGTCAGTGCCGGCGTTTTGCCGGACTTTGTCCGGCACACCGTGTTCGCGGCGTCGACTAACTCCTGTAACTCGGGGGCCGAGTAGTGCGTCGTAATATCCCGGTTCCAGTGTCCCAGCAAGACCTTGCGGGTCTCCAAAGATACCCCCGCTGCCCTTAGCCTTCGGCCGAAGGTGTGCTTCAGGTTGTGCGGCCCCCGCGTGAACACCTCGTCCGTGGGAAGCCCGGCTTCCTTCCAAGCCTTCGCCCACCCCGTGTTGTTCATCCGCGCGATCGGTCGCTGGCGGTACGTAAACACGTACTCCGCGTGCTGTCCCCGACACTGATCGATCACGGATAGAGCGACATCATTCAACACCACCAGTCGATCCCGCCGGTTCTTCACCAAGGCCCCGGGAATGATAAACACCGAGCGTCCGAGCTCGGGTATCTGCTCTTCCCATTCCCAGCGAAGCTGACAGACTTCTTGTTCTCGGGTGCCGGTGTTTACCTTGAACAACGCCATCCGCTCCAGGTGCCCGGGCAGGAGCGGAAAGAATCGAGCCTGCTCGTCCCAGGACAACGGATAGGATTGCCGGGCATCGGTGATCGGCAACATGGTGATCGCCGGTGCCGTCGCCAACCACGTGAGTCCGTTGTCATCCCGCCAAGAGCGCGCCGCTAAGTTCAAGATCCTTCTTACAACCTCCAGAGCTAGGTTAATACTTTTGCTTCTGATCCCCGCCGATTGTCTCGCCTGGATAAACACCAACAGACTGCCGTCATGCACCCGATCCAGTCGAAGATGGCCGATGTAAGGATCGAGTTGTTGTAGGTGCATCGCGTAATCGGCGATGCTGGCCTTATGCTGATGCTCTTCCAAGTATTTCGTGGCGGCGTCTCGCCAGTGGCGCCGGGGCCGTACCCCGTAAACCCTCGCTAAGCGAATCTCTTCTACCCGTTTCGCGAGCTGCGCTTGGGCTTCCTTGAGAGACTTAGTTCCAGTACTTTCAAAAATCTGGACTCCGTTGATTTGCTTCTCGATATGCCAAATCCCATGTCGATAGCGGAGCCCGGGAGTGCGTTTGCGGCCCATAATGGTCCTCCTTTGTCTGCGGGCCGCCCGTTGCAGGACTTATACTCGTCGGCCCAGGCGTCGAGGTCAAGACGATCAAACGCGATGCCTTGTTCACCGATTGGAATCTCGGTTAGCAACGGTCTGACGTCGGTGTTAAACCGATTACGATCCATCCCGAGATACGCCGGCGCATCGCGCAGTCGCAACAACCGTGGTAAGACAGCGCCCACTTGGTTCAACGTATTCGCCATCATTCATCCATCCATCAACATCGCAACGACTTCAAAACTTTGGTGTACTAATCCGTTGGTTAGTGTTTGTCCGCCACCATGGAGTCTTCCGACTGACATCGCCTTGAACTACGGCGGGGTAACGATCGCGCACACTAAAAGCGACCGGGTCCGAATGGACCGTCGAGGGGGTTCGTAGAACTGGCATGCCCACTCGGTGTGGCGATGGGGATCGACTACGGATCCACCACCGCGAGGTTTCTTAGTGAGGTTGATACGACACGCGCATCAGGGGTTTGGCATAGTGCTTTCTCCTTAGTTGAATCAATCCGGAGAAAGCACCCGATACCGGGGCTTTCCCCGGCGGGGTTGAAGGAAGGATGGGCCTGAGCGATGACCTAAGGGAATAGATCATCGCGACAGGCCCGGGGTTGAGAAGGTTTCGTTCTAGCGAACTAAGCCTTCGGCACAGTTACCCAGTCTTGCGTGATAAAAAGACCAAGTCAACCGGCGATGATGAGACTAGGATTGAACTTGAATCGCAAACCCGCAGGGATTCAGTAGGACCGACGATCCTGATGATCGTTGCGCCTGTCACGCGGCCTGAAGAGGCGCTTTAAGGGTGCGATCTTGACGATCGCAAGGGCACTACGTATTCACCGACGTAGCCACGGCAGAAACCGTTCGGCTGATCCTGTAAAAGGCTTGGGCCAGCTGATGGCTACTCTAGGCCGAGGCAAGGCTTAAGTAAAACGCTAAATCGTCATGTGCCTGGCACATCTGAAAACCCCTACCAGAACCTTAACCAATAGGCCCACCCCAGCGAGTCACTACGGAGAAGGGCGCTCCGCAGTGACTCGCTGGGGCGGAAGCGGGTACCGTACGAAGTCCCGACTACCCGCAGGTACACAGACATGGCGTTGCAGGGCGATGCTGGCCGCGCCGTTACTCACGTCGGGAAGCCTTCGAACAGTATCGATTTCTACGCGCACCCGGTAACTGGGCTCGCTGCTCTACCGGGCGTTTGGAATTCGGAATTACTGGGCAATGCGTTAGCTATTTTGCGGCCACGGCCAAATCGTTCTTGTCCGGTAAGACGGCGCTTAGGTTGCCCATTGAAAGTAGTTGCTGGAATTCCTCGGGCGGCAGCGGACGGCTGAACAAATAGCCTTGGACTTCATTGCAGCCACGGGACTGCAGGAACTCGACCTGGTTCAGGTCCTCAACACCTTCCGCGATCAGACCCAGTTGCAGGTTGTGTGCAAGGCTGATAATCGCGCTTGTGATAGCTGCATCCTTCTCATGCGTGACCATGTCGCGGACAAAGCTCTTGTCGATCTTGAGGACATCGATTGGAAACCGCTTCAGGTAGTTGAGCGATGAGTAGCCCGTACCGAAATCATCGATTGAGATGAGCACGCCAATCTTCTTCAACTCGTCCAACGCCTCGATCGCCGCACCCGCATTTTCAATCAGAAGTCTCTCGGTAAGCTCGAGTTCGAGATATCTAGGCGCAAGACCCGTCTCACGCAGGACCCGACGGACGGTGGCCTGCAGCGATCCACTCGTGAACTGGCGCGAGGCGATGTTCACAGAGACCGGTATGTGAGGAAAGCCGGCGCTCTGCCAGTCCTTGGTTTGCTGACAGGCTGTCCGCAGCACCCACTCGCCGACTGGAACGATTAGGTCGCTGTCTTCTAAAACAGAAAGAAACTTATCGGGGGTCAGGATACCGCGTTCCGGGTGCAGCCAGCGAAGGAGCGCCTCGTTGCCGATGATCTCACCCGACTTCACCGAGACCTTGGGCTGATAGTAAAGCATGAATTCGCCGTCTTCCAAGGCCCGCCGCAACCCCGATTCGAGCGTAAAACGCTCGAGCACCTTGACGTTCAGATTCTCCGTATAGAACTCGTAGCGATTGCGACCCGCTTCTTTGGCCCGATACATAGCGGCGTCGGCATGCTGCACCAATGTCTCAGCGTCGGTAGCGTCCCTTGGACATATCGCGAGGCCGATGCTTACCGTAGTGGTGACCTCATGCTCGTGCAGCTTTATGGGCTGTGACATCGATTCGATGATACGCGTCGCCACCAGCGCCGCATCCTCGGGCTCCCGCAGGTTTTCGAGAATGACGGTAAACTCGTCACCCCCCATGCGGAAAACCATGTCGGTTTCGCGGACCCGCGCTTGGAGTTTCTTTGCCGTCAGCTGTAACAGGTTGTCGCCTACACTGTGACCGAGGCTATCGTTGATGCACTTAAACCGGTCGAGGTCGAGGAACAAGAGGCCAACCGACTGTTGGGTCCTTTTGGCGCGCCGTAGTGCTTCTTGCATCCGCTCAGCAAAGCTCGCACGGTTGGGAAGACCTGTGAGCGAGTCGTGATATGCTTGATGCCGCATCTTCGCTTCGTTGGCTTTGCGCTCTTCTTCTTGTGTCTTAATGATCCCATCGGCGCGCTTCACGATCAGGAACAAAAACAGATAAAGCAGAGACAAGGCAAATAATACGCCGCCGACAATTTGCAGCTGCGTCTTTTTTAGCTGTGTCACCAGCTCGGTTACGTCGGAATAAACCTCAAAGACTCCCTCGATCGCTGCCGTCTCGTTTTCCTGGACGGGAATGTAAGTCTCGATCAGATTACGATCGACGATAACTTGCTCAAGGGCATTAAACTGATCTCGAAACGTAATCTTGCTAACAGTGTGGCCGCCTTGCGCGCGCAGAAAGCCCGGACTGTTGCTCTTGTCCACGCCGATCTGTTTTGGATCCGTAGAGAACACCGTCAGGCCGTCGAGGTTGTAAATCTTTACCTTGACGATATTCAGTCCCTTCATGTGGCGCAGGACATCGGCTCTGAGCTCAGCGATTTCTTTCCGCTGCGGCAATTCTGCCTTGGGAATGCCGGACGCGTTCTTTACAAACAATGCGTATCCCGACCAGATGGAATTCGCGAAGACCTTCGTCAGCGCTACGCTAGCGCGAGTCTCATGCGTCATGAGCGCGCTGGTAGCGAGGTATCGATAAAAGAGCGATAACGCGGTGACGACCGCAATGACACCGATAGCGCTTGCCATGGAAAAATGGCGGCTTAGCTTAAACATACCTCTTAACAGATGCACTATGCGTGCCAATCCCCCCATGAATTCGCCACAGATAGCGCGCATTTTCACGCTCTCTCAAGGGGTTCACCAAACCGGGGGGCAGGTCCTGAAAGCTGACATTGCGGAAACTATCAGAAAAGGAGTGGATGAATCAGACGCACCCCGGCACTGTGTGCCGGACTTTTGCCGGGATTGGTGATGCGCTGTTGTGATACGTCGCAATGTTTTAGCAACGGGCGGCCTTCACAACGTTTTCAGAATCAAGTACTTACGTTACAGCGTGATAGTTCGAAGCTAGGTACTCTATCCAGCTGAGCTACAGGCGCGCATACGGCCTACATAACAAGGATCATCCACTATCCAGTTTGTCATTTCCAGTCGGCTCGTGATCAACACCGCGCCGCCTCGACAAGGCTATGGCCACCTTGTACCCGTGCTAGCTCGTTCAGCTTTCGTTCAGGCGGCCTCCATTATTATTGCTTTAGGCTGATAGGGCCATGGGCTCATAGGGCGAGCCCAATCACTCAAATAGGAGAGACATGATGAAAAAGCTGCTTGTTATCAGTGTCGTGGCGATGGCCATTATTGGCACCCCAATCGCTCAGGCCGGACACAAGGGACATAAGGCTAAGCGCGCGGCGTTCTACGACGAAGCCGAGGTGGTTAACGTCGAGCCCATCACCCGCACTGTGCGCATTTCAGTACCCGAGCGCGAGTGCTGGGAGGAAGAAGTGTACTATTCCGACGCACCGATCCATGCCGCCGATGCGGCCAGGAACGTGTTCATTGGTGGCATCGTTGGCGGCATCATTGGCCATCAGTTCGGCAGTGGTCGTGGGAAAGATGCGGCTACCCTCGCGGGTACTCTCATCGGCGCCTCCGTTGCCCATGATCGGGCAAAGCGCAAGGCCCCTGCCTACAGTCATGAACGGGTGGCCACGGAAGAACGCTGTCGTGTGGTGAATCAATATCAGACCGAGGAGCGCATAGATGGGTACTGGGTGACCTATCGCTATCAAGGCGAATCACATACGACACGCATGCCATTCGACCCGGGCAGCTCCATACGGGTACGAGTACAGGTATCCCCGGTTCGCAATTCGGTAACCTTCTAAGTTGGTAGACATAGCTAACAGCCGGGCACTCATAGCCCGGCTGTTATTCAGTATTAGACACGACCCTCATCAAGTCGGCGACCACCACCGGAACGACGGTCTTGCGCCAGAAACGGAAGTAACATTGCGGAATGATAAGGCGTACGGCGCTCAGAAACACGTCGATCGTCGAAATGCGTGTACCAACATCGGCAAGGCCGCACCCCGCAATCTGGCAAAGGGAATTGTGGCGCTTCTTTAGAAAGAAAACGCTTGCCATCAAGCTTCTTTACCGCTTGACAGGCGCCATGCCGATACCTGATTGCCACACAGTGATACTTGCTGGTGGGTCGGGCAATCTGTGAACGTGGCGCCGCTAGCAAAGTCCGGCGGCGGGGCCGCAGTAACCACACACCCACGGCAAGCACAGCAAATAATAGCAAGAGCCAGTTAACCATAGACCTCGTCCTTGAATGACATAACCTCCGGACACCTACGCACTCGGTAACCAGTCACCAGCGGTCACGGTGCAAATGCAGAAACGCTACGTTAGCGCGGAGCGGCGCCAAAGAAACCAGGCGAGCGTTTTGTGCATGGCTTACCATCCTTGGCGTTCCCCGAACAACAACCTTGTAATTGAAGTCACTGACACAAACAGTCTGTTCTTTTCCGAAAAAAATTCAACTACATTGTAATAACCGAAACGAATACATCAACCACACACCATGTTCTTGACGATACTGAATTTTAGATACTATAGTGTCGGTCAAATATTAATCTATTCGGGTGGCCCGACCTTGCCAACGAGGTGAACTATAAAATGATTAGAAAAACGCTACTATCGTTTTTGGTTCTTGCAGTTACTGTTGTGTTCGCGATACCTAGCGCTAAGGCGGCGGAGGCGCCTAATAATTTCAGTCGTATTTCCCACGCCGGCAAAGTGATCGTCGACAAGCCAGTGGAACTGGCGCTTGTTCATAAGGGCGTCAAACTGGAAAGCATTAGCTTTTCAGGCAACGAAGTACTGGTCATCGTCTGGAATAGGACACCAAAGGCGGTCAAGGGTCATATCGGTATCGCTCTATTCGACTCCAAGGGCCGACTAGTAGCGGCTGAGTCCGATGCTCAATCTGTTACACGCGCCATCGCAAGCATTCGCTCCGGAAAGCAAACGGGTTTCAAAGTTCGATTCAAGAAATTCTTGTCTAACTTCGAAGGTGTGACGCAGTACCGACTGGTCTTTGCGATCGTCGAATGACGATGTCTAGTTGGGTTTTAGTTCGACCTTACTTGCTCGAGTAGGTTTTGAAGTTGCACTTTGAGGGCGGCATGCGTAGTTGCCTCTAGGGCCTCCGCGAGTGCTTGTTCTGCTCTTTCTCCACCGACCGCTGCCAGCGCGTGTGCTGCTCGACTCCGATAATGAAAGACAAAATTGTCAAAATATATTCTTAGGAAGACCTCTCTATCAATCGAGAAACGTGAGTGCCGATATCGCGTCGCATAGGCCTTAAGTTTTTCATAGGTCACTATGTTTAGCTGTTGCACGCGGTCGCGTGTCGACTGCGCTGGGCCACCCGCTAACATCGTAGATAAATGAGGCACGATTACCTGTCCGAACTTGGTTAGCCGGTCTAGCTCGCCATCCTTACACTCAATGCAACGAATCCAGCTTGCCAGGGCAAGTCGTGCGTCTTCCGGCTCATTGGCGGTCACAGCCGCTAGCCCTGTTAGCCCCGCTAGCCAACAGGCCGTTGCGATTGTCATTAGTTTGCGGTTCAACATGGTCGCTTGCACTTAGTCGTTCGGCAAATCGAGGGTGACGGCCGGGCACATCCGATTGTAGTCACCCTCTGCACAGTTGCGCGTAATACCGCTGCGGACACCAATCGCATTAAGAAACGATAGCTCGTTCACATTGACGCGGAATGCCTGTCCTTCCGTGAAGGTTAGAGTAATGCCCGAATCCGAACCCATCGACATGACATTCGTCCACATCTCAAAATCCGGGTTGCCATCGGCATCAAGATCTACCGCGTCCACATGTTCTAGTGATAAGGCGTGCCCTAGCTCATGCGCAAGTGTCGATATAGGTGCTGTGTTCTCCATAAGAACGATTCCACCCACACCAAAAGTCCCACACCAGGCACCAACCGAAGTGGGACTGGTTTCAAGGACACGATCCACATAGTAGACGTTCAGTTTGCCAGGCTCATAGCCAATGTCTTGAATAATATCCATATGAAGGTTGCAGTATGCGTAGCTCTTCGCAGGATCGGCATCACCAGTCTTATCGGTAAACTCGGCCGGAAATATGATGCCGGCGTGACTATCGCCGAAGGCTACATTTGCCCAGGCAAGATCCGCCTCCGCCTTTTGCTGCACTAATCGGTGGTCACCATGCACACTCCAGATCCTAAGCGGCAACAACAATGGATCCTTTAGATCAACTGTCAACTGGTCACCCGCAGCTTCCGTCCATAGACTGACGGGGCTAACGATTTCCAAGGCGTGGTCATTCGACATGACGGTCACCTCCGAACTGCAACCATTACTCGGCAACACGTTGTCGACATCAACCGCTGTACTACCTCTATATGCGCCATCATTTACACAACCCGATGGCTGCTTTCCATCCAATAGCACAACTGCATTGTCATTGCTTATGTTGTTTTGCAAGGCAATTTGATCGTTACCTTGTGCATACACGATCACAGACGCGCTGCTATTGATACTGGCGGTGCTGGCATGAATCATAGTTGAACCCAATGATTTACCTCTAACCACACCGCTTACGTCAACAGATGCGATATTGGGATCATCACTGCTCCACCCTGTGTTCACGCTGTCGAGATCACAACCAGCAGCGTCTTTGACAGTGGTACTGAACTGGACGCTATCGCCAACTGCTACATCTGAACCGCCAAGCTCTAGTAAGAATGGCTGTCGTACAATATCTGCACGAATGATGTCAGAAGCTGGAAATCTTTTGTGTTCTGACATCGGCAAGAAGAGCATTAGCCAGTAGTAATTGACGTCGTAAGAGAAATCCACGTTTGAGTTACATGATGCAGCATGGTCATAACGCCAGATTGTGCCGCCGTTACTCGACATGTCCTGGCGTCCGCCGTCGACGGTCACATCCGTGTTCAGGCTATAGACAAGCAACCCGCGCTTCACACGGGCGGTGAGGGGATAGACATCTTCAGGCGTACTGTCGAACGTAGAAGGCGTGCGATTCTCGACTGAGACATCACAGCCACTCAACAGACACACCAACGTGACGGCAATTATGTGTCTGCCGATGAGCATAAACATATACCGAGCAAGCATGCCTTACTGTCGCAGTGCACTATACAAACACGCCATATTTCTGTCTCGGCGTCCATGAGATCCGGTCGATAGTATAGTAGTGATGGGGGGAGGCTAAATTCCCAGGATCCGACAAGAACTACAATAAAGCATACTCAAAAGCCGGCGGTCATCAAGTTCTGGACCTAGCCGCGTCCCAGTGGTCGCCACTACGGCGGCCTCTACCATGACGACGATCTGAGTTTACTTCCAAACGTACCGACGCTCGCCGCTGGCTAGTCATTCGACGCCGCACCAGCCGCCGTTCACGCTGTCGTGCTGGCCTAGTGGCCAGTCGTTTTTGGCTGCGTTTGCTTGTTGCTAGTAGGCGGGCAAAACCAAAGCACACCACAACCGCACCAACCGCAATGAGCACTTTGATTGCTAACAACATGAGTCCCAGCCCCCACAGGTGTGCATCCCTGGCGATTCACACCGGCTCCCTTCCGGCTTGGGAATTTAATCCCAAGTATGTGCGCTGTCAAGCCGGTCAGTCTCGAGGTTAGCTCCCATGTTATTCAAAGCCTATCACATCTTTTCTTGGCAATTCCGCAACGCCTCGGCCATGTCGCTACCCGCCTGGAAGCGCTTTTTTAGATCCTTGTGTAAAGCCTTGTTGACTATCTGCGCCACACACGACGGAAGTCCTGGGCGTACCTTGCGAACATCCCGATGCTTCTTGTTAGCAATGTTGTAAACAAGAGTAGAAAGCGAGTCACCGTCGAATGGTAACTCTCCTGTGAGCAGTTCATAAAACGTCACGCCAAGAGAAAACAGATCCGAGCGCCCATCTACCCGCTGGCCGGTGAGCTGTTGTGGTGACATATAGGAAGGCGTCCCTAACACAACACCGGTTTTCGTATTCCTGGTGTCGGTGAGACAGGCAACACCAAAATCCGTTACCTTAGCGATATCGTTCTCCCGGTCATAGATAATATTGGCAGGTTTAATATCGCGGTGTACAACCTGCTGCTCGTGCGCATAGTTCAACGCCTCGGCTACCTGTGCCGTAATCTCCATCACTTCCTCGACCGGCAAGAGCTTGCCAGGTTCGCAATGCAACGATAGGTCTTCACCCTGCATATAGTCCATGGCAATATAAGCAAGGTCTTGCTCCTCGCCCACATCGTAGACGGTTACGATATTGGGGTGGTTTAAACGCCCAGCCGTTTTAGCCTCACGGAAAAATCGCTCTTTGACCTCTACAAGTTTGTCACCCTCAAATTCTTGTGACAACGCTAACGTCTTGATGGCTACAACGCGACTGATCTTGGGGTCCTTGCCCACATAGACGACGCCCATTGCGCCCTTGCCTAGCTCCTTATCGATTTCGTAGCGCCCTAACATTGGTTTTTGCAGGCCTTCGCCATCAATGATCAAGGTTCCAGCCCCCGCTCCACCGACACCGCCAACGAAAATACCGGTCTCGCCCGCTGCCCTACTTCGAGCCAAACGCTCTCTGATGTCTCGAAACTTGGAATCATGCTCTGCTAGATACTGATACACGTTGTGGGCTTTGTTGAATTGTTGCTTGCGTTCGTAATCGAGCCCAAGATTGTAGAGCAACTCCATCATCGAGTAGTCAACTGGGCACCTGCGAAACTTATCGAATGCCATGTCCAAATGCCCCTGCGACTGAAACGAAAGCCCAAGCATGCGGTTGGACTCAGCAAGCTCTGACTTATATGCCGCCACCCTATCTTGGAGTATGCGCTTGCCGGCTAGTAACAGATGTCCGGTAACCAAGGCTATCGCCGGGGCCATCAACGGTACCCACATGGATCTCAATGTCATCAATACGAGGTGGGCGTTAAAAAGTGCAATTAACATTAGTCCGCTTACAGCGAGACCGGTCCCGATTCTGAGACGCGGCAGAATAAACATAAGATAAAAGGCCGCAAGTAAAAAACCGATCATTCGCCCCCACCTTGTGAGGCTGGAAGCATCATACAGATCACCGTTTAACAGGCTCGATATCGTGTGTGCCATCACCATCACTGGCGCCATGGGCTCGCCGATTGGCGTCATCAATGCCTTAGTAAGGCTGCTGCTAGTCGGGCCAATCAACACCAATTTGTCGCGAAATACCTTCAGCGGTACTTTGCGTTTTTGCACATCGCGAAAAGAAAGAACCTTAAACGGCGAGTCGTCGTCGTGCATTTTGTAGAAGAAGGGATAGACCCGTAGCCTTGTATCGGTCGTGATCCAGTCCTCCCCCAGTTTTACACGACGACCCAAATCCACTTTCAGATCGTTATGCTTCAAACCCAAACCTTGGGCTACCATAGCGAGCGAGAACGAAGGCAGATAATCCTCGCCGTAGGCCATGACTAACGGCATAGTCGAGATATTGGCCTGTGGTGGTGATAGCTGCGTCCCTAAACCCATGCCAGCCGCCGCTTGGCCAAGTACTGGGGTTGGCACATGCAATCGCGCGACCGACAACGCATCAGGATTTAGAATAAAACCAGGTAGACCAGCAAGATTCAATGGAGTGGCGTTGTTGTCGATACTAAGCGTATGCCTCTGTAGCGTTTTCGATAATTTAGCTACGGGCGCATCGCGCCCCGCCTCATAGGGCACGGCAAGCACGACATTTCTTGATTTTCTAAAGCTGGCCGCCAATCGACGGTCACTATCCAGTTGGCCTATTGCTTTCTTTAGCAACGCATCGGCTTTCTTGCCCAGAGATTTCTTGTGTCGATCTCGAAGATTACGCAAGACTGCAAGACCGTAGTCATTCTGACCGGTGTCAAAAGGTAAGGCATAACCGATAACGGCCGGGCGCGCCGCGACAAGACGCTGATTGACGTCGGCGAGCACACTTCGCGACCACGGCCATTTCCCAATAAGTTCGATGGAGGCATCGTCAATGGCGATGACAACAATGTTGTCATTCGCAGTGCGTTCTAAAGAAGACCACACACCAAGGTCATAGGCCTTCATGTCCAGGTAGTGCAACGGGCGTGTATCCGCCAGAAGTACAAAAAGTAGAGTGACGCCGAGGCCGATAAACCAGTCCTTTTTCCAGAAAGCTGTTTTCACGGCTGTCCCTTGGCGACCCTATTTGACGCGCGCGGCAGACGTGAGCATATCAACTCCCCCACGCCGACCGAGCGAGTTATTGAAAGCAAGTGCTGAGTTGGCGAGTTGCGCGTGGCCTACGTAACCCACCCGCTTCTAAAAGGTATATACGATCGGGCGTGGAAATAAAGGATATTACCGAGCCAAATTACCACTGTTGCATGATGCACTCACCGACCGGCGCCCATTTAACGCCCTCAGAGAGCAGCAATACCTTGAAAGTCTGAGGGGGTATCAAACCCGTCCAGAATTGCTGAATAATGGCTGCAGCACTATCGGATACTGGCCACTGGGGAAAGTCGCAGATGCGTCGGAGTAATTCCATAAACAATGGGAGGGTGCACGAAACATGCCAGGCTCAATATAGGGTGATCGGCGGGCCTTACGAGAAACCGTGAAAGCCCATAGGACGGTCAGAACCGGGCCCTAGATCCCTCCCATTGATCTGACCCTCGACGGCCTCCACTTTGACGTCGATCCGGGTCTAGGCGGATACAGGCACGGCGATCGGTCCGCAGACGGCGCTTTCGCAGGCGCCGTTCTCGGCGTTTCGGCGGTATGGTTATGGCCTGTTTGTTTTCGATTTCGGCGCGCCTATGGCCGACGTACAAGCGCACAAATCCCACAAATATCAACGTTGCGGCGACCACTATAAAAAATTCGACGGGCAGAAGCATGTCCGTGCGTGTCCTACCTAAGTATTCACCCAAAGGACACCTTGCAAGGAATGGGCCATTTTTTGCGCACGGAACGCACTCCCGGCCGCGGCTATGAGCGTTTTTGCCGCTCTAGCTCGTCCAGCGTCTTCGGCCAGTTGGCTTTCATAAGACGGGACAGCGTACGATCAGCCAAAAGCTTGCCGCCAGTTTGGCAACGCGCGCAGTCATTGTATTCGTTCTCGGCGTAGACGGTTCTCCCTATAACCTAAACTTAGGCTATGTGGTCAGGTTACAGGGAGGTGACCATAGATGCCCGGATTCGACATGAACCGCCTTGAGCTGATAGCAAAGAAATATTTAGATCAAGCAAACGGTGACCGCAGAACGGCAGCACAATTACTTCGTCGGCGCGTCGATTCAAACGTAGCCCTGAAGCTGGGCATTATGGAGTTACTTGTAGAGCCAGCTACGTGGGATCTTATGCGACAAGCGGCAACGGACCCCAAGACCGAGACGGAAAAAACAGACACCGAACCCATTCAAGAAAAAGAACAGCAGACATCATCAGCCAAGATGGCCGTTGCCCGAAAGCAATTCGAGGGGCACATAAAGAAAATGAGAATACTACCGCTTCCTGGTACAAGCAGGAAACGCGAACTCGTAAACCGATTCGAAGATTTAAAAGATCGTGTTACCGCAACACTCGGCCGGGATTGCAAACTGTCTCTCGCCATCGATGCGGCAGTGCATAGCAGACGACGCACCGACATCCGGCACGTGCTCGCTGTCTACGAGTCCCAGCCCTACGTGGTGTTGGATCGAATTTGGTCTGCTAATTCCAAGACCTAGTCTTCAATCGTCCTGGCGACGACCAATACGGCGGCGCCGATTTCGTTGTGCCCGGGTTACCGCGCGACGAGCGGCTCTTGCGGGTCTCGTTGATTTACGCTGGTCACTGCCTTTGTCGCCGGCAGCTGCACCTGCTGCCGTTGCATTTGTGCATTACCTCAGTTGAACACCCGCCTAAAACTGTAGATCGCAACGCCTGCTCGTGCTGGGTTCACACAGGTTCCCACGAAAACCCGTACATCTTGCGTGGGTCTGGGTTACCCGTGCCTAGCGAACCACAAATCATGGTCTATAGTGGTATAGGCATGACAGATCTAGAGACATACATACAGCAGCTGACCGACCAGCAGGGCATGCGTGAGCTCACCGGCTTCTACGACCTGCAGGCCGAGCCGCCTTATTTCTATCAGTACGAGGACGACGGCTCGATCTACGTACACACGCGTTTTATCGGCCAATCAAATGCCGTGGTGGGGATTTTCACTCTAGACGGTAACTTCGTCTACGGCGGTGCAGCAACCACCACCCACTGATTGATTCAGCGGCATCTCAAGAGCAATACCGCCGCACTCGAGCCCCTCCGCCTCCCTGGAACGACGCTTTGTCTTGGCCGACGACGCTTCCATCAGATGAGGTTTGCAGAAACTTTCCTCTTTCTAGACCTTTGGCTGGCAAAGCGGAGAAAATGGATAAGCTATAATTAAGACATAGAGACACCTGTGTCATAGGGAGCGGGCTAGGAGGGCCAGACATGGACAAGAAAGATGCTCGGACAACAGTTCTGTCGTCTATTTGCGCGTTATCTCTATTCCTGTTTCAAACGTTACCCACGCTCGCCGGACCGTTGCATGACGCGGCTGCAATCGGCGACCTTGATCGAGTAAAACACCTGATCGCTCACGGCGCCGATGTCAACGCCAAGGATACCGTACGATTAACTGCACTTGACTATGCGACTTTTATGAACCACCGGTCAGTGGTTGAGACCCTCATCGCGTCGGGGGCCAATGTTAATGCCAAAGATGTGACCTATGGTCTTACCCCACTACATATGGCAGCGAAGCTCGGTCACCGCTCGTTGGCTGAACTACTTATTGCGAACGGGGCCGACGTCGAAGCCCGCGCCGACGGCGGCGGCACCCCATTACATTGGGCGGCCCTCATGAATCTTAAGCCGCTGGCCGAGCTACTCATCGCCAAGGGCGCTAACGTGAACGTGAAGGATAGGGCTGGCGCGACGCCACTTCAGTGGGCAAAGGCACATGCCGGTATGGTAGAACTCCTGAAGCGCCACGGCGCTAAGGAGTAGTTAACGAGTTCGGTATTTGCTAGCGTAATGCTTTCCCAATTGCTTGCGTGTCTGCGCCGTCAACCGTGTGTTACGGGTGGCGGGGCCCGCAGCGCTGCGTTTTTTTGACTCACAAGCGCGCTTGCTTCTTGTGTTATCCATTCGATTGGTCTTTTGATTCCAGCGAAAGCATTCTCCCAGTTGGCACGCCTCCTTGACAACCCTATCGTCCGTTACTACTGATTACTTACCTGTAGGTAGGTTTTTTCGGGTAGCAGTCTATGCGACAAGCCGACACAAAAACACATATTCTCGACACGGCTGAAGCATTACTACAAAACCGGGGCTTCAACGCCTTTAGCTACAATCATATTGCGCAGCCGCTCGGGGTCAAAAACGCGGCCATCCACTATCACTTTCCCACCAAAACCGATCTAGGTGTCGCCTTGATCGAGCGCTGTCGTGCCCGGTTTCAGCAATACACTGAGCTTCTCGAGGCCGGTGAAGCGTCCCCAGTGCTCAAATTTGAGGCCTATCTGACACTCCCCTGGCGCTACCTACGCGATGGCGGCAAAGTCTGCCCGTTGGGGGTGCTGGAGGTCGAGTTCAACACACTGCCGGAGGAGATGCGGCTCGAAATCGTCGCACTCGATCAGCAGATGCGCGCCTGGCTCGCCATCGCCCTAGAGGAAGGTCGTGAGCAGGAACTGCTCCATTTCGAGGGATCGGCCGAGGAGCAGGCAATTGTGATTGCTGCCGCCTTACAGGGTGCGCTTCAAATTGCCCGGGTAGCCGGGCAGAGCGCGTTTGATACCTGCGTGCGCCACCTCAAGCAAAAATTAGGTTTGGTCAACTAACCACCGTCACGCCTCGTTTCGAATCGTTAGCAACCATCGGGTTGACCTTCGGTCTGGTCCCAGGTTATCTGGTCTTATAGATCCAGACACGGCGGCTTAACCGAGGAAATACTTATTATGACCATCGCCTCGCTTCTTAAACGAACCACGGACCACGCCCTTGATTACCTTGCTAGCCTAGATGACCGCTCTATCGCCCCCACCGCTAGTCTTGCCGAATTGCGAGCCGCGTTCGTTAAGCCACTCCCAGAAAAAGGCATGCCAGCAGACCAAATCATCGATGCCCTCGTCAACGATGTTGAGACGGGATTGCTCGGCTCCACGAGCGGGCGTTTCTTTGGCTGGGTGATTGGCGGCACGCTCCCGGCCGCCCTTGCCGCCGACTGGCTGACGACGATCTGGGATCAAAATGCAGCCATCTATGCATGCGGGCCGGCAGAAGCCGTGGTTGAAGAGGTGTGCGGGCAATGGCTTAAGCAACTACTCGGGATCCCAGCCTCAGCCTCATTTGCGCTCGTCACTGGCTGTCAAATGGCGCACGCGACGGCGCTAGCAGCCGCCCGCCATAAGCTACTGGCGGATCGCGGCTGGGATGTTGAAACAAATGGCCTCGCTGGATCAACCCCACTCCGCATGCTCACCAGCGAACGTCGGCACGAATCACTCATTCGGGCCATCAAGTTCTTGGGGATTGGCCAGGCGGCAATCGAGTTCGTTGGTTGTGAATCGGACGGGCAGATGCGGATGACAGATCTCGAGGCCGCGCTCCAGAATGCGGCCGATACCCCAACCATCGTTTGCTTACAAGCGGGTGATATACATACCGGAGGTTTTGACCCATTTCCAGAGGCCTGCGATATTGCTCACTCATATGGCGCCTGGGTTCACATTGATGGGGCTTTCGGGCTGTGGGTGGCCACCAGCGATCGGTTGCGCCATCTGCTGTCTGGCGCAGAGCGGGCAGATTCGTGGGCCACCGACGGACACAAGTGGTTGAATGTCCCATTTGATTCTGGATTCGCGTTTGTTGCCCAGTCAGCTGCACATCGTGCGGCGATGTCGCAAACTGCCAGCTATCGCATTAGCGTTGGAGATGCGCGCGATCAGATCGATTGGACCCCCGAATGGTCGCGCCGCGGCCGCGGGTTCCCTGCCTACGCTGCGATCAAGTCTTTAGGGCGCGCTGGCATCGCGCAGTTGGTAGAGCAGTGCTGCGACCATGCCCGTCGATTGGTGACCGAGATCAGCGCGTTGCCGGGCGCCGAACTGGTGGTTACACCAAGGATCAATCAGGGACTGGTGCGTTTTCTGTCCCCGGACGGAGATCATGATCGGCGCACTGACCGCATCATCGAAAGAATTCAAGCCAAGGGCACCGCTTGGTTCGGCGGCACGACGTGGCAGAACAAACGGGTCATGCGGGTGTCGGTGTGCAACTGGCGCACGAGCGATCGCGATATCGATCGTGCCATCTCCTCGGTACGGGAAGTCTTATCTGAGATTTCATAGCCACAAGCAAGCTGTGTTATCGCGTGACGACTGCACGGTATCGCGATAAAATTGGCCACCACCCCACGACCACGGAGACTATCTTGATCGTCGAACAAATCTGGACCGCTAATGCTTATCGCAACTTCAACTATCTGATCGCCTGTCCGGAGACGGGTGAGGCGCTTGCTATCGACCCGCTTGATCATACGAAGTGTCTGGCCGCTGCCAAGCGTAAAGGCTGGGAGATCACACAGATTCTGAACACACATGAGCACGGCGACCACACTGGTGGCAATCGTGCCATGATCGCCGCTACCAGCGCGAAGTTGCTCGCCCATACAGGCGCCAAAAATAGCATCCCTGGTATCGACCGTGGCCTCGGCGCGGGTGACGTAATAAAAGTTGGGAAAACAGTGGAGCTGGAAGCGTTAGACACACCTGGACACACAATGAGTCATATCTGTCTGCTCTCACATACTGATACGCCGGCCCTATTTTGTGGTGACACCCTTTTTAACGCCGGTGCCGGCAATTGCCATAATGGCGGTCATCCGCATCAATTGTACGATACCTTTGCCCAGCAACTCGCCCATCTACCAGACGGCACCCTTGTCTATCCGGGTCATGACTATCTCAGCAACAATCTCGCGTTCACGCTAGACCGCGAACCTGACAATAAAAAGGCGGCAACCCTGCTTGAGGAAGTGGGCGATCAAAATCCAAACCAGGCGTTAGTGACCTCATTAGGGTTGGAAAAGGAGATCAACACGTTTTTTCGCCTTCACAGCCCCAGCGTCATAGCGGCGCTGCGCGAAAAGTTTCCGGACCTCCCGGAGGAGTTGGATGCCAAGACCGTATTCCTAAAGCTACGCCAGTTAAGAAACAACTGGTAGCAATACTATCGGCCAAGTCGGCCCCGGCAATGCGGGCCGACTCGGTTTTTCTGCGATGCGCCGTGAGCGGCGCCACTGTTAACATCAGCGCTTCCAAAACGGTTTGGCCGCCTCTCGTTCGACCTCGGCCCGCGTCAGTCCCACATCCTTGAGCAGGCGGTCATCCAGTTGCAGGAGGTGGTGGCGCTGGCGGGCTCGATCCCACCACCCCAAGGTGATCGCTACGCCGTTTTGGATCCAGTTACGTGCCATGTCACCGAACCCGCCGAGGGCGCGTTCAGCCGAGGTCACATGGTCAGGCTTGCAGGTGGCTGTGTTCATCTGTATTCTCCTTATGGGAATAAGGGGTTCGCGGATTCTTGGAAAACTTGGCCACAACTACTCGTGGATAGGCTAAAAATAGCGGTAAAGTCGGAGTCGTACAAACGATAATTTTTGTACTCTAAGATTAGTTATTTTTATCCGAAACCAATATATGGCGCGTCGACTTCCACCCCTCAATGCGGTACGCGCGTTCGAGGCCGCGGCCCGCCACCTGAGTTTCACCAAGGCGGCGGAAGAGTTGCACGTCACCCAGGCCGCCATCAGTCACCAAGTCAAATCGCTAGAGATGTATCTGGGACTCAAGCTGTTTCGGCGCCTAAACCGCGCCCTGGCATTGACCGACGAGGGGCAAACCTACCTACCACCAGTGCGGCGAATCTTTGATCAACTATACGAAGCCACCAACCGGCTTAGTGATCATGATTGTCGCGGTAGGCTCACTATCTCCGTATTGCCCTCGTTCGCAGCCCGTTGGCTGGTGCCCCGGCTCGGTCGCTTCATCGCCGCCCACCCGGAGATTGACGTTCGCGTCGCCCCATCGGCCGATCTTGTCGATTTCGCGAGAGAGGATGTCGATGTCGGTATCCGTTACGGTCGCGGCCGATATCCGGGTCTTCGGGTTAACCGGCTCATGACTGAGGACATCTTCCCTGTCTGCAGCCCGGCCCGGTTGCGAGGACCGACGCCGCTAAAGAAACCGAAGGATCTTAAGGCACACATCCTGTTGCATGATGATAACCATGGTGATTGGCGTACCTGGTTACTGGCAGCAAACGTGGAGGGCATGGATCCAACGCGCGGACCCGTATTTACCGATTCAAGCATGCTCATCCAAGCGGCCGTGGCCAATCATGGTGTGGCCCTAGCCCGTGGCGCCCTGGTGGCAGACGATCTGGCCAGTGGTCGTCTGGTACGCCCGTTTGAACTCAGCCTGCCGGTGGAATTTGCTTACTACATGGTTTGCCCGGAGTCCATCGCCGACCGGGCAAAAGTCGTGGCTCTGCGGGAGTGGTTATTACAGGAAAGCGCGCCCAACCGGTTGGCAACTGCTAACGAGGACTAAGTATCAGCGACCATCATGCCGGAACTACCCGAGGTAGAACGTGGCCGAAGACTGGCAGCAACGGTAGCGCGGGGGCGAACCGTGACCCAGGTACGTTGCGCGCGGGACACCATTGTCTTTCAGGGTGTCGCCCCCGCCAAATTTCAACGCGCACTCAAATCCAACAAGATATTGGCAGTACGACGCCACGGTAAATTCTTGTGGTTCGAGCTCGATCGCCCGCCTCACCCCTTGTTTCATTTTGGTATGACTGGCGCATTTCACACCCCGGCTGCACGCCCGTTACCGCTCAAATCAGGACCAAAGACAGATAATCCGGCATGGCCACCACGGTTCACAAAGATTCATCTCGTCTTCGATGACGGCGGTGAGCTTGTCATGACTAACGCCCGCCGATTGGGCCGTATCCTCCTACGGCAAGACCCGTTGAATGAATCGCCTTTAAACAAACTCGGTTTCGATCCATTGCTCAACCTGCCCACCACCCGCAGCTTCGAAAAAATGCTGCAGCGGCGTAGTGCGATCATTAAGTCTCTGCTTTTGGATCAGAGTTTCTCCGCCGGGGTTGGCAACTGGATTGCGGATGAAGTGCTATACCAGGCAGGTATCGATCCACGCCGGCGCGCCGATTCGCTATGCCATCAAGAAGCCCGGCGGCTTCGCCGGGCACTGAGATCGGTGATCAAAATCGCAGTCGAAGCCAACGCCGACAGCACTTGCTATCCGCGCTACTGGTTATTTCATGAACGGTGGGGCAAGCGCGACGGCGCTACTACCGCCCGCGGTGAGAGGGTCGCGCACACCACTATTGCTGGGCGCACAACCGCCTGGGTCCCGACCGTACAATCTTAAGTATAGGGGCCCACAAGCTGCCGGCTGTGTACGCTTGCGAAGAACATTACTCAAGCGCCGGTTGAGCGTATGTCACTAGGTTCAGTGTCTGATTCGAACAGCTCCTCTAGTTCACTTGCAGCTTCCTTGGCCGATTGAATCAATTTCGATTCGTCATGATGGATTGCATGCTGATTCACCAGTGTGGCTTCATCATGCCACTTGAATATCTTCACAATGTTCTTGGCCTCATCTGCTGACTTCCCGAGTCCGCGCAGGACATGCTCTGCCATCTCGAGGCTGGATAGGTAGGTTTCACGGATCAGATACTTCACTCCGATATCCATCAACAGGTGGGCGTGCCGCCGATCATGGGCTCGCGCATAGATGTCAAGGTTAGGGAAGTGTTTCTTCACCGTCTCTGCTGTCTTCACCGACGAGATAATATCTTCGGTGGTTAGCACAAATATCTTGGCTTTATCGGCGTGTGCAGCACGCAACAGATCGAGCCGAGTTGGGTCGCCATAATAGATCTTGTTACCGAATCGACGAACAAAATCTACCTGAGATGAACTTGAATCTAAGGCAGTAAACGGTATCTTCTTGACACGCAAGATACGTCCGACGATCTGTCCCACGCGGCCGAACCCGGCGATGATGACTTCATGATCAACATCGTCCATCTTGTCGAACTCTTCGGCTGGCTGGCGAAAGCGTCTCAAAACTGACTCATTGAACAGAAACAGTAATGGCGTCGCCGCCATTGTCAGCGTGACCACCAAGATCAACAGTTCGGCAAGATCGCGTGCGAGAACCTGATGAATTACCGCCGCACTGAACAGTACAAAGGCGAATTCACCGCCCTGGGGCAAGACAAATGCGAGGTTTCTAGCCGACGCATTGCTGTGCCCAAACAATTTCCCCACCGTGAAGAGCACCACAAACTTGACCGACAAAAGGCCCACCACCAAGCCCAGTACCTGCAACGGGGCGTCTCCAATCAAGCCGATATTGGCTGACATCCCTACCGCGATAAAAAATAAGCCCAGCAGTAACCCTTTGAACGGCTCAATATTGGCCTCTAGCTCATGACGGTATTCGGAATCTGCCAGTAGCACGCCAGCAAGAAATGACCCAAGCGCCATCGACAAGCCGACCAGATCCATTAACAGGGCTGCCCCAATCACTACCAGCAAGGCAGTTGCCGTGAAGATCTCCTGGCCACCCCATCTGGCAACGAATCGAAATACGTGTCGCAATACGAAATGTCCGCCCAAGCAGATAGCGACCAGCACGAGTGCGACCTTTACCGCTTGAACGAACTCACCTGTTTCTGGTAGGGCCATCTCGCTGACACCAACCAAAGGCATCACCGCTAATAGGGGTATAAATGCCACGTCCTGAAATAAGAGAATAGCGAAGGCAGATCTCCCGTGAACGGTTGTCAGTTGTTTCTTTTCCGCCAGCATCTGTAACACGAACGCGGTCGAGGACATCGCCAAACCTAAACCGACAATCACCGAAGTTGTCGAGGATAGACCTAATCCATAGGCGCATAGGGCCAATGCCAACGCCGTCACTACGACCTGCGCCGCACCAAGGCCGAAGATCGATTTGCGCAACACCCAAAGGCGTGAAGGCTGCAACTCAAGGCCAATGATAAACAGCAGCAAGATGACGCCCAATTCGGCAAAATGCAGAATACTCTCGACGTCACCGATCAATCCGAAACACCATGGGCCAATCAGTACTCCCGCTGCGAGATATCCCAACACAGAACCGAAACCAAACTGTCTAAACAGTGGTACCGCAAGCATCGCTGCGCCTAGAAATATGACAGTTTCATAGAGTAGGTTCATATCGTCTCCCTGCATGTCTCGGTTTACACTGTCCTTGGGAGCGTCCGGTACGATGCGAATTCGCTGCCATAGCCGAACGTAAATCGACAAAACGCTTTTCTACGTGATTCTAACCCGATCGCCGAACTACAGGCGATGTTTGTCGTATCGAAACTCACCATGCTTTCTTATTGCGCACACAAAACGAGGCCCGGACAAGCCAGGCCTCAAATCAAACAAAGGATAACTATATTTAGATGCCGAGCATGTCCATTGCCTCTGCCAACGCCTTTACCGACTCGCCGTGGTTCCCGGCTTTGTGTAATCGCTCACCTTCGTCGCGAAGCCTTTGCACTTCTGCTAACTGCGTTGCGCTCAGCTTAGTTCCGGCCTGTAATGCAGCATCAATCTTCGCCATATCTGCCGGGCAGTGAAAAGCATAAGCCGGCACTGTCAGTAACGTCCCAGCTAGGACTAGCGTTGCAAGTAGAGCTTTCATTGACTCATCCTCCTTTGAGAAAATACCCATTAGTACCGGACCTGATTCTTACACCATTCGACACATTGGACAACGCAAAGCAGAAGTCGTTCTGACAGGAAGGTAGATTTTCACGATGGTTGGAACTTACCCGCAGAACTAGTATGTAATTAGAGAAAGGCTCCTCGTTGCTCTAAAGCGTACTGACTAAGCTGATCGATCACAAACTTGCAGGCTTCATCGACCGAATCCGTACGGTGAAACAAGCTGAGATCATCCGGGCTGATGCTGCCGTAGCGAATCAACGCATCGAAATTGATTATCTCATCCCAGTACTTCGTGCCAAACAAGACGATGGGCAGGTGCTTACTTATCTTCCTTGTCTGTAACAAGGTCAGGAGTTCGAACAGCTCGTCAAGCGTACCGAAGCCGCCCGGGAAAACGATCAGGGCTTTCGCTAGGTAAGCAAACCAGAACTTGCGCATAAAGAAATAGTGAAAATGAAGCGAGAGTTCGCGAGTGATAAAGGAGTTGCCCAACTCCTCCGCCGGCAGCGAGATAGTCAGACCAACATTGACCCCCTTTGCTTCAGACGCCCCGCGGTTTGCCGCCTCCATGATCCCCGGTCCGCCTCCCGTACACACAACGAAACGTCGCTCATCATCAACCAGGTTTTTCGACCAATCGGTCAGCCGCCGAGCCATCTCTCGGGCCGCCTCATAATACTGTGATGTTTCGAGACGCATCTTGGCCTGCTCAAGATCACCGTCTCCGTGCTTGGCGTTCTCCAGTTCCTCTTCCGCCTGTTCACGCGAGACATACCGTGCCGAACCAAAAAACACAATCGTGTCATCTACTTGATAGTGCGCGAACCGATTTTCCGGCTCTAGGTACTCGGCCAGAATTCGCAATTCTCGCGCATGCGTGCTGCTCAGAAATTCGTTGTTTTGGTATGACTTGACCGAAGTACGAGTTTTCTTGCTCATTTACGCTCTTTCCCAGTTACAAATCACCACTCGCCGGTGTTAGGCATGGAAGCCCACGGTTCTTGCGGTGAAAGTGCGTCGCCTCGCTGCAGCAGTTCAATCGATATGTTATCCGGCGATCTTACAAACGCCATTCGTCCATCACGCGGCGGTCTATTGATCGTAACCCCACCGCCCATTAGCCGCTGACAGGTCTCGTATATGTCGTCAACCCGGTAGGCAAGATGTCCGAAATTTCGACCCCCTGTATATTCCTCAGGGTCCCAATTGTAGGTCAACTCCACCAGGGGTGCGCGCTTCGCTTTGGCTTGTTCGACATCACCAGGCGCGGCCAGGAAGATCAATGTGAATCTACCTTGCTCGCTATCGTATCGGCTAATTTCAACTAGCCCTAATTTGTCGCAGTAAAAATCTAGCGACTTATCTATGTCTTTAACTCTCACCATTGTGTGTAGATATTCCATGTTTTTGCGTCCTCTCCCAAAGAACCCCAAGTCTAATCTATTAGGTGGCAGTCCCGCACGTATTTAGGGCCCCTAAGCCGTTTTCTGCTAGCGCTTGACCCGCCGCGATGAAAATAGTATCTGACCATTTCAGTTTTATTTTGACAATGAAACACCTGCAATTGTGACAGAAAAGATCATAGAAATAAGAAACGCCACCGTCTACCGTGGCAACGCGAAAGTATTCGAGAATCTATCGTTAGAAATCGACCAAGGCAACAACACCGCTATTATCGGTCCCAACGGGGCAGGCAAAACAACTTTACTAAAGTTGTTGTCACAAGAGCTCTATCCAACTTACAGCGATAGCTCGTATGTCCGTATCCTTGGCCGCGAAAGGTGGAACGTATGGGACTTGCGCTCACATCTTGGAATAGTTAGTTACGACCTGCAGCATCAATACGCCGGCCATGTGCGTGGAATCGACGTCGCGTTATCTGGCTATTATTCTAGCGTTGGCACATACCGATACCAAGACTTCAGCCCCGAACAGATCCAGCAAGCGCAACAGATTATGAGCCAGCTGGAGATTGAAAGTCTTCAGGACAAACTATTTGCAGCAATGTCGACCGGCGAACAGCGCCGATTGCTGCTAGCTCGTGCACTTGTTAACAAACCCCATACACTGGTACTTGACGAACCAACAACCAGTCTTGATCTCAAGGGTACATTCACATACCTCAATATCGTGCGAAAACTTATGCAGAACGGTAATACCGTGATTCTTATTACCCACCACTTACATGACATCCCACCCGAAGTCACGCAAGTAATACTGATTAAGCGTGGACAAATTATTGCTCAAGGAGATAAACAACAGATACTGACGGACGAGAACCTTAGTGAGCTGTTCGAGACGCCGATCCAACTGCTGGCGGTGAACGGTTATTACCAAGCAATACCAGCCACGTCCTGATGTTTGGCATTATATTGCTCAGCCCAATGCAAATCCCCAACCTGCACCGATTAGCATGATTGTCATGCCAGCGAGCACCCACTGAACATGGCCCTCTGGTGGTTGCGACAACACCATCCCAACCACGATACCTAGCCCGCCACCGACCAAGAATCCAAACAGGTGCCCTAAAAGATCCACCCGTTCGCCCGCCGTGCCCAGCATGGCGAGTATTGCCAAACCCGCGACTATCGGCACCCATACCTGTCGCCCTTGCGCGCCATGTCGGCGGCGACGCACAACCCCTATGCCACCCATTAAGCCTAGCGCACCGAACACGGCAGTCGAAGCACCTATGGAGATGTGCGACGAACCGTAAAAGAATGCATTTACCAGATTTCCGCCAGCGCCTGCCGCGAGCACGGTAACACTGCCAAGCCCGGGACCCGTGGCACGACATACAATATGCAGCAAGATAGCACCGGCAATGACATTGCCCAAAACGTGCTTGAGATCAGCATGCAATGTCAGCGCGGTAATCGTGCGCCACCATTCGCCTCGCGTAATTAGCGCTGCATCCGCAGCACCGATTTCGATCCAACGAACTTTGGAACCCCAAACGTCGGTAATGAAGAAAAAATCGAGAAGCAATATCGAAAAAACGAGTGCTGCGTACAACGGCGCCGAACCCCTCCATTCGGTGGGCACTGGCGGTGCCGCGGGATTCTCGCTCTCATAAGCCAACAAAGCGTTTGTGGCCTGTTCAACCTCTTCTGGTGGCACACCGACAATAACGCCCTGTGTTCCTTCCCACACGCTGGGCGACAAACCCTCCGCCACAAGAACTAATGCCCACTCGTCAGCAAGCTTGCGGTTAGTCGTTACCCGAAGTGGGATCTCGGGCACCTCATTCATCGCAAGGATCCGGGGTCGATTGATAGATGGGACAGTACTAGCGCTCGTCTTGGCGACGCCGACCGGCGCGGCGTGGTACTAGCTCTTCTCGCATCGCCATACGCCGATCTGGGTAGATGCGCCTGACTCTTCGTCGGCGTGAACACCCAATGCGGCTTGTTATCGATATTATTTTGGCTTGCATCAAGGCACCATCGCTATCTCCGACGCCCACTATACGCGCTCTTAGCCCTTCCTGGGAATAGCTTGCAATCCCCCTTTAAGAACGAATACTTCGAATCCACGCTGCCTTAGCAGAAAAGCCGCAACCTCGCTTTGAACGCCCGTCTTACAACACAGGACATATCTGCGGCGAAGCTCGAGCTCGTTAGCTCTGTCGCGTAACTGGTTGATAGGAAAGTTTTCGCTGCCTTTCAGCGCACCAGTCTTGTATTCGTGGCTAGCCCGAACATCCAGGAGACCGGCGCCCCCCTTAACCATCTTTCGTGCCTCCCTATCTTCAACGTATCTCAGCAGAGGTTTCTTCAGCAGATCCTCAAAATCGGCTTTCGACAAACGCATCAAGGTGCCTGGCCCCATGGCAATAATACTGGCGTCCTGCGTATCACCAGAAATCAGCGACTGTTCACCGAAAACGCTACCGGGTCCCAGTTCTGCAAGAATTTTGACCTTACCATCCTTTTCCTTACGCGAGACGTTGAATCGTCCCTTTTTTACCACGTAGTAATAATCGCCGGGGTCGCCCTGCTTAAATACGATATGTCCAGACTTAACCGACAGCGGTTGCATCTTCAGCATCAGGGGGGCGATCTTTTCACTTGGCAGCATGCTAAAGATCTTGTCACCAAGCATCTGTTCCAACCACACCGTGTCGCCACCGAACTCATTACCCGCCACACCATAAATGTTGGTTACGGTGCTCGTCATTTCATCGAGAACGACGGCACGGTCAAGTTTGCGGTTATCGATGCGGACGATTTTCGTCTTTGTCGTTGTCTTTGCCGTCAACGGGCGCGGGCGCGTCGGCGCTAGGGCGTAGGACGCTTCCTCGGTACCACCCTGAACCAAGCGTTTCATTGTCGTTTCGTGCGAGGACAGTTCGACACCACCTTCTAGTAGATAAACCGCATCGTTATCGGTGTCACCTTCATTGAAGATAACCCTTCCCGTGGGCAGCTCTTCCACTCGTAATCGCTTGGCAAGTCGTTCGAGATTACCCGCCGTTAGATTGTGCAGCGGTATAAGATTTTTCAGTAGCTTGGGGTCAACCATCACAAATCAGCCGTACAAGCCGAATTATTGAAAGCATAGCAATGATGCTAAAAGGTGCTAGGGAGATGCCTACCGGCCGTGACCGTGTGATATAGTGCTGTTTCTTGTATCCTTAGCCGGTTCAACGTTCGCAGCGACGGTGGAAATCGAAGACACATTGCCATTTTATTTCGGTGGAGGTACATGGCATGGATAAGGCGCAAAATCTAGTTGCAATCGAAATGGCCGAAAACGGCCCATATCTCGTCAAGAATCTAGCTACCCTGAATAATTCCAAAGGGGAGCAATTGGACACCAAAGAAACGATTGCTCTGTGTCGTTGCGGTGGCTCAAAGAACAAGCCGTTTTGCGATGGCACCCATGCTAAGAACGGCTTCTCAGGCACGAATCTATCGGATAGCAGGAATGATACGCGCACTACGTATCGTGGAGAGAAGATTGCGATTCACGACAATCGCGCCATCTGTGCGCATGCTGGCGCGTGTACCGATGGCCTAAGTTCGGTGTGGCGTCTGGGGGTAGAACCCTGGATTGATCCGGACGGCGCCGATGTCGATGCAATCATTGAGACGGTTAGGCGATGCCCGTCGGGTGCACTGAGCTATTCGATCGAATCTGTCGAGCATCGAGATGTAGAGCGTGATCCCGCTATCTATGTGTGCAACAACGGCCCCTACCGTGTAACAGGCGGGATCGACTTGAAAGATGTGTCGTGGGGCGAGGGCGCCTCCACTGAGCATTACACGCTATGCCGATGCGGTGCATCGAAAAACAAGCCTTTTTGCGATGGCGCGCACTGGCGTATCAAGTTCCAAGACAACGACAACTAGTCAACGCCTACATCGGCAACCGCGCCAGGCTCTTGCAGGCTACGGTTTATCGAATTTTGAGTTGATACGATCCCACGCCTTGTCCTGTTTGCGGCGACCAAACCCCTCCCGACGGTCCTCTTCCTTAGGGTCCCAGCGTGCTTTATCGCGGCGTTCTGTTTTTACGCGTCTGGCGCCCCCTCGTCGTTTTTTTTCTTTGTCTTTCGTAGCAGATTTCTCCGTCATCATCGCTCCACTTCTCTACCGTTACTGATAGGTATAAATATAGACGTCCGGTCGCGAATCGGGGAGAAGAACTTGATCGACAACTGCGGTCGCTTTCGCGCACCGTGAGAAATACTATGAAAATCATAGGATTATGGCTTCGCCCGTTCGGGACACCTTGGACATGCCCAAGCCAGTACCGGGATTAATGATCGGTGGGAGAGCCTGGCTGCCATGGGGTAGGCGCTCTGAAGCCCACGGCAGCAAGGTCAGGGATCACCCTGTCCTATGTCGACTTTCTACGTCTGGCTGGAGCGATACTGGGCTATACAGCAGCCACTTTGATAATTCAGACCATTGTTATTACTATTCGCCACAAGGAGCGATCCATAGGCATGTCAGTAGCGATTAAAGAAATCACAAGCATTGTTGTCATCGCCATCACGCTTACCCGAATACCGGCCTTCGCACAAAAACCCACCGCCAGCTCAGCCGAACAACCCACGCAGATAGTGCCGGCGCTGCTAATTGCACGCCACGGCAATCCAAACAAGCTTTTTCTGCGTTCTTCGGTGTCGTTGATTATAGATGAGCGTGAGGGCGTAACGCTTCATAAACGCAACGCGGACGAACCCCGACCTATCGCCTCGCTCACTAAGCTTATGACCGCGCTTGTGATACTCGACGCCAATCTATCCTTGGCGGAAAAGATAGAGATCATACAGGCAGACCGAGATCGCCTAAGGGGCAGCAAATCACGCCTACACTACGGAACTGTTTTGACTCGTCTCGACATGCTGCATGTGGCCCTGGCTGCTTCTGACAATCGGGCTGCGGCAGCCCTCGCCCGCACCTACCCAGGTGGTCGCGATGCAATGATTGCGGCGATGAATGCGAAAGCTCGAGAACTAGGGATGACTAACAGCCGGTTCGCTGATTCCTCTGGCTTACACAGTGGAAACATATCCACCGCAAGTGATCTCGCGAAACTTATTGCCGCTGCCCGTGATTACCGGTTGCTTCGAGTTTTAACGACCAGCCGAAAAGTAATCGCTACCGATTGGGAGGATAGCAAGCTGATCGGCTTTCGAAACACGAACCGGCTCGTGCATCGAGACTCATGGGATATTGAGCTGAGTAAAACTGGATACACCGCTGCTGCCGGTAACTGCTTGCTCATGCGTACCACGATCGCTAACCGCCCTCTCGTTATCATCCTCCTCAACTCGTGGGGCAAACTAAGTAAGTTTGGTGACTCCAATCGTATACGCAAGTGGCTAATCAACACCGAACTTCGGGTTCAGTCACTTAAAGCAAGCTCCGGTAGTGTTTGATCTACGGTGGCGAAAAAAGAAACCCCGCCGATTGGCGGGGTTTCCATGTCAAATCTCCTGACGCTGAACGTTAGCCGCTGGCAGTCACGTCGACCGCTTGCAACCCCTTCGGCCCCTCTTTGACATCAAAGCTAACACGTTGCCCCTCAACCAGGGACTTAAAACCTGTGCCCGTAATTGCGGAGTGGTGGACAAAAACGTCCTTGCCGCCATCCTGCGGCGTGATAAAACCAAATCCTTTGGATTCACTGAACCACTTTACAGTTCCCGTACGCATAACTTAATGATCCTCAAATAAATTAATCGAAATGACCTTACGTGCAGATTACAAAAGGGAGATTACGGGCGAACCTTGAGAGGGATTTTCCGAAAAGACCTACATTCATAAACCGCGGCCGTGCAGTCAATTAAAATATACCACATTTCAGGCATGGGTGCTAGGTAAGACCCGACCATCGGACTAGGCTACCTACCCGCCTGGCATACTGCCCTAATGCACAGACGACAAAGACCAATTTAACCGGCCTGGCTAGCCTATGGAGCGCAATCTCCGCCTCTACCTTGTCTATGAGGTTACTCAGAACCTGTTCTTCTGGTTTCCGGTCTTTTTCCTATACCTCCTATCGGCGGTGCCGGCCAAGCAGGCCTTGTTGCTGGAGGCGGTCTATTACCTTGGTGTGGTCGCGTTTGAAGTGCCATCCGGTTACTTTTCCGACCGTTTGGGGCGGCGTCTGACCCTGTTGATCTCTATGGCCTCAGCCACCGCCGGTTGCCTGGTGTTTGCAGTTAGCCACTCGTTTTTACCTTTCTTAGCGGCACAACTGTTGTTGGCAGTGAGCATGGCGTTCCGCTCCGGCAGTGACAGCGCCCTGCTCTACGATTCGTTAGCAGCCCTTGGCCGTGCCGAGGAATTCGTCCACTTTGAAGGCCGCGCCCGCAGTTATGGATTTCTTGCCCTGGGCGGGTCGGCGTTGATCGGTGGCGCATTGGCTGGGTTCGATCTACGCATTGCCTACGTGCTCACTGCAGTTGCTACCTCGGTCGGCTTTCTAATTGCCTGGCAATTTACGGAGCCATTAGTTGCAACGAAACATGCCTACACACCGGGTCGGCAGTTGATCGCGACAGTGGGCCGACTTGGCGATCGCACTCTACTCTGGCTTTTTGCCTTTTCGAGCGCAATGACGGTCTTCATTCACGTGCCCTATGAGTTTCTGCAGCCTTACTTGAAATTTCTATTCGAGTTGCCGGCAGCTGAGTTTGCGGTCACACCGCTAGTCTCCGGTGTCGTAGTTGCACTGGCGATGTTGCTCTCGGCATGGGCGAGCCGCCAAGCCGTCAGGGCGAGAGACCAGTTTGGCGTTGTCGGCACCTTGCTGGCTAGCTTGTTGCTGGAAGGCATCATCATCGTTGGGATGGCGCTGTTACTACACCCAATCGTGATTTCCCTAATGCTGCTTCGTAGCATACCGGACGCGTTATCAAGACCGATCATACACGGCGTGATTCACGCGCGTCTTTCCACTAACATCCGCGCCACCTATCTATCAATGCAGAGCTTGGCTGGCCGTCTTGCATTTTCGGGCTCGCTTGCGATTGCTTCGTGGGTGATCGCTGGTCTTGAAGGCTTGACACCGGAGACCATGGCTACCGTGTTGTTGGGTTATGCAGCGATGCTGCTCTTGGTATTTGTCGTCTTGAGCATTACGAGGTCGGCAGTAACCGGAAAAAAACCGTAAACTTACGAGTCAATTCGAGGGAAGGAGAGTTGGCAGCAAATCACATCAGTTTGGCTGAAGCGCGCCGCATCACCCTCGCCGCACAGGGCTTTGGCGAACAGCGCTCACAAACTCGAGCCACCTGGCCGCGAGTTAGAAAAGCGATTGAACGAATGAGCCTACTCCAGATCGACTCTATCAACGTGTTGGTGCGGTCGCACTATTTACCGGCTTTCTCACGCGTCGGTGCTTACAATATCGCGACATTTAACACCAAGGCGTTCGACCCGCATCGGCGTGAACTTTTCGAGTACTGGGGCCACGAGGCCTCCTTACTGCCGCTCGCACTGCACCCACTATTGCGTTGGCGGATGGCGCGGGCTAGAGAACTGGAAGGTGTCTATGGCCATGTGGTGAGGGCAGTACGGTGCCAACGTCGTTACATCGATTCCGTTCTGGATGAGATTCGAGATCGGGGTCCATTGAGTGCCCGGGAGCTCAGCAACCGAGGTCGATCAGGTGGTTCGTGGAGTTGGGGCGATGGTAAGATTGCACTCGAGTACTTGTTTTGGTCCGGTGAGATCACCGCTTATACGCGCCGCCGTTTCGAGCGAGTGTACGACCTGACTGAGCGGGTATTACCGCCGGACATCATTGCACTACCCACACCGACTGAACCGGAAGCTCAACGCGAATTGGTGCGACTCGCCGCCCGCGCCCTTGGTGTTGCAACCGAGGCAGATCTACGCGACTACTTTCGCCTACCTACGACCAACAGCAAACAGTGCGTTGCTGAGCTTGTGGAGAATGGAGACCTCCTATCGGTACAGGTGGATAGTTGGCGCGGGTGCGCCTATCTTGATCCGCATGCCCGGATACCGCGCCGTGTGCCTGGGTCGGCGCTCCTGTCCCCGTTTGACCCACTGATATGGGAACGTTCACGCACGGAAAAGCTATTCGACTTTCGCTATCGGCTTGAAATCTATACGCCGGCCGAAAAACGCAAACATGGCTATTATGTCTTGCCGTTTCTGCTTAATGAACGGCTGGTAGCGCGTACAGACCTTAAGGTCGATCGATCGAGCCAGACCCTATGCGTTCTCGCCGTCCACGGCGAAGTTGCCATTGACAGGGAACACGTATCGCAGGCGCTCGCGCAAGAATTATATAGACTCACCGCCTGGCTGGGTTTGAAAAATATCGCGCTTACTCGGCGCGGCAACCTCGCCCGAAGCCTACGCGCGTCGCTGGCACGCACGCCAGTTGACATACAAGCATAGATCGATGATTATCGATCTATGATAACAGATCGATAATCATCATATTATGCTAGCAGCTACCGATATCGCCGTTATTGGCACCTTGCTCGGGGATCAGACCCGGGCCACGATCGTGGCCGCTCTCCTTGATGGCCGCGCCCTAACCGCACGAGAGCTTGCGCACGGGGCAGGAGTAACACCGCAAACGGCTAGTTTTCACCTGAGCAAACTCGACGGTGCCGGCTTACTCGATATCCTGCCGCAAGGCCGACACCATTTCTATCGTCTCGCATCGCCCGATATCGCCGATGCAATCGAAGCGCTCGCCGGTATTGCACCCAGTACAAAGGCCAAACCCGCCGCCAAACGGAAAGACGATATCTGTTTCGCTAGAACTTGCTATGGCCACCTCGCGGGTTACGTGGGCATGGCATTGACAGAAGCACTGCGGGAGCATGATGTGATTAAGCCCGTTGGTGATGATGACTTCCTCGTTTCTCCCACAGGCAGACACTTTTTTAGGGATCTCGATATCGATCTTGTCGAGATTCGTAAGGGTCGACGCTTGTTCGCCCGCCAGTGTCTCGACTGGAGCGAACGCAAACCCCATCTCGGTGGCAGTCTTGGTCAGGCCATGACAGACACGCTCGTAAATAAGGGCTGGCTACGCAAACGACCTAACAGCCGCGAGGTTCACGTAACCGATACGGGCCATCGAGGTATCAAGAAACTCCTCGGTGTCGATGTGAAGGCGCTACAACGGGCGTTCCTTACTTAGGGGAACGAAACAGACGGAGATAGATATGCAAAACCGACATAGTCTTGACAGTTTCGAAACCGAGTCCACCCAACTTGCCCGGGAGTGGCTGGTCAAGATCCAGACACCAATCGATGGTGTTGACCCCGTGATCGATGCACTTAACGAGAAGATCTCGTTGAAACAGGGGGCTTACGATAAATGTCTCTACATAACGGCGCCCGGTTATCAGCGCTTTCACGCGCTCGAAGGATCGCATGCGGGCCTCGAGGACACGATGCAAAACACGTCAGCGGTTGAGATCACATTCTCCATCCCGCCAAACTCTGAGATTCTAGATAAGGTTTTCGACACCGTATTTGCAGTACATTGTAACGAAGAACCGACTATCCATATCCAGGAAATCTGGGGTAGCCGTTCCAAATATATAGATGATAAAGACAATCCCAACCGCTACTGGAACCGTGCAGATGCCGAAAAAATCCATGGCTCTTCAACCGCGCTGGATTGATCTGGTGACTTCGGAAGGTAGAACCTAGGTACCCGATAGGGTCGGGAACCCTCGATACCACGTCGAATGGCTACCTTCATGATTCGGCATACCGGGCCTAGTGAGACAGCCTTTGGGAGCGACGAAACTGTCGATCCTTCGCACCGGCCGCTCATGCCACTGAATGTTGAAGGCGCAGAGCTTGGGGAAGAATTGAAGGTGCGAATAAGGCAGATGATCATGAATCCACCAGGCGAGTTCACGCCAGTCAGCCCCCTCCTCGTAGCGATCGGCAAACCAAGGAATCACGATACAGGCGGCTGCGCCTAGGCACCCTTCGGAATCTCGTAGATCCCAGACATGGTAAGCGGCATTGGCCTCGATGCTAGCGCCTTCTCCCCGCTTGTTGCCGAACGCAGTCACCGCTACCGCACGATAGCCGGAACGAACCGTAATACGGCCAAAGGTTGCCTGTAATGGCTCGAGTAATTCCTCACATAGTGGTGTTCCCGTGGCAATAGCGATATCGGGATATTCCGGAATGTTGGGGATGGCATAGAAGTTAGCGATTTCAGAATAGAGGAAATCACGCATGTAGAAATTCGGGCTAAGTCGCACGCGCCCGAGTTCTTCTAGCCCACGCATGGATCCAGGTTTGCGCATCTTCAGTGTTTGCGGCTTAGGGTTTTCGTAGCCTGTGCTTCGGTATCATGGGGATACTCGGCCTTGTCCGCATGCAGTTCGTCGTCAGTATGTCGCAGCTCTGTTTTGAACATCCTCTCGCTTCTTTTGGAGAGTCGAATACCGGTAAGAATCCCACCTATACCCAACAGCAGGAATCCGGTCGCAAGGATCATCCACCATTGCATATCGTTACGCTACCAGCCTTGAAGCAACCTGCGAATCGCAGTTGAGCACATAAAGTTTACCCAACAATGGTCGATAGCCCTACGACGGAACCGCCCCAGCCGGAACATAACGGATGCAAAAGACATTAGGCAAAAGAACCTACTCGCCGAAGTAGCGTCACCCAAGGACAACACTAGCAGGATCGGGGTTTAATTTTCAGTACTAAAGGAAGAAGCGCATTCTTTCTGCGCTGCCCTTTTTATTTTGTTTGTCATTTCTCATTTTGGCTGCAAGCGTCATTTATCTCTTCGAACACCATGCACAGCCCGAGGCGTTCGGCCGTATACCGGCCACGATGTGGCGGGGCGCGGCATCCTTGACCACCGTCGGCTATGGCGACATGACACCGATCACCGATGGCGGAAAAATCTTCGGTGCCGACATCACCAGCGTGGGCATGGGGGGGTCGTCCTACCGGCTAGCATTCTGGCGCTGGTGGATGCGGCATTAGAAGACCCATCGACCCGTTTGGCCACCCCACGAATCGCCGGGGTTTATGCCCCCCAGGACTCGCGGGGGCGGCACAGTACTTGCAACCCATATTCGCCGGTTGCGGCCGCCTAATCGCGGACTGTTAGGCAAGTACCTAAAAAGTAACGCTTTTTATATGTCAGCGGTCATACGGACGGCAGTGGTCGCACCCGCAAAAAAGGGCTGATACGGCCTCCCGCGGCAATGGATGCCCATGTGGGTCGGAAACACGGGCAAAGGCAGGACCAGAACATGCACCGACAGAAGAGCGGGATCCAGCGAGCGCTGAAGGCTCTGGTGATCGGCACCATGATGGTGCTCATGCCCACTGTTGCCCACGCCCTCGAGGTGGGGAAACTTTTTGTCTATTCCCGCTTGCACGCACCGCTCGAGGCCGAGATCGAATTGCTCTCCATCACTGAAGACGAGATCGAGAGCCTGCTCCCCAGCGTCGCGCCCCTGGCCCACTTTGGTGCCGCCGAACTCGAAAACCAACCCGAGATCAAAGTTACCGTCGCGAAACGAGCGGACGGCCACTATGCTCTACGACTCGGTTCGGAAGAATCGCTTAGCGAGCCCATCTTGCAGTTCACGTTACATGCGGTGTGGTCGGGAGGATACCTGGTCCACGATTTCTCGGCGCTTGTCGATCCCGCCAACACGGTGACGAATGCAGCTAAGGGGCAGCAAAAAGTGTCGACCGGAGTTGACGAGCTCAAACCCGAATTTATACCCCAACCTGAACAACCCTTCGCTGCTGCACAACAACCAGGCGCCGCGGCACCCGAACCAACTTCGGCGCCGGCAGTTTTGTCCCCGCCGCGCGTTCTCGTTGAGATAGCGCCACGTGGACAAGACAGCCCAGTGACCACGACCGAGCAAAGCACAGCCACATCATCGAATAAACTCGACGAACTCGGGGACAGTACCGAAGTTGTAAACCCGCCGGTCGAAACCGAGACCATGCACCGAGTCGCAGAACAAATGACTGCCAAAACACAGCCACCGTTAGTACAGGCTCAGCCCCAGATATCGAGGGATGAGGCACGAGCAGTAGCTCCTGAGGCTAAGGCGGGCACTATGCAACAGACAAGACGGGCGCAGCAAGCCCCTCTGGCGGCTGCCCCAAAGGTACAAGGGATGCTAAACGTGGCAACCGCGTTCATACGTGAACACCCACGGTGGGTATTAGGGTTGGTTGCTATCTTGATAGGTGGATTCGTGCTTATCGCAGGTGGGCTTGTCGTTCTCGTCGTCGATCTCCGCCGGCACAACATCACGCTTCAATCCCAAAAAAGAGCGCCCGCTCCTAAGGTCGCCGTGTCAACAAATGCGTCAGAAGATGAAACTCACACCGACGGTAACGGTAGTAGACGTGCTGACGCGCATCGTCGCCGGCAAGGTAGGCGCGCCAACAGCGACCGTCGGAAAAGATCCATTCCGGTTGCCGCCGACAGACGCAGCGGGTTATCCCGTCGTCGCAGCGAGATCCTCGATGGCGGCATCGCAACCGTCTCGTCAGAGGCGTTAGATCCGATCGCCGAAGCGGATGTTTATCTGTCCGCCGGTAGCTACGATCACGCCGAGACAACATTGAAAGAAGCGCTTGTCGCGGATCCGGCGCGCCAAGAATTGAAGCTCAAACTGCTGCAAACTTACCACCAAAAGGGCGACCTGCTAGCATTCAACGCGCTAGCCGAAGAGCTGCGCGAAGTGCTGGATGGGCCTAGTAGTGAGCTGTGGCAAGCCCTTGAAGCAAATGATTGTCAACTCAATGGGCTGACCGACGATGCGGGTGCCGCACAAGAGGAAATTATGTTGGAGTTTGCAGAGCAAGAGCGCGCCAACGGCGATGCCGCACCTGATATGGACACGAACACCGAAAACGCCGAGGCAGAACTGAACTCCTATACGATCGAGTTTGAACCACAACCGCAGGACCATACTGCGGTGAATACGCTAAGGGGTGCGTTCAACGAATTTCTGCAGGCTCGTAGGGGCCTCAAGGCCCGCACGATTGACAACTACAAACAGATGATGGAAGCGTGTTTTGCGGACTGGCAGAAAAAGACGCTGTTAGAGATTTCGGAAGACATGGTCACTGAACGCCACCAGGATCTCTGCCAGGAACATGGCAAAGCCTATGCTAACCGGGCCATGCGTTGCCTGCGGACTATGTACAACTTCTTTAGTACGCACTATCGAGACGCCTGCGGTAAACCTCTGGTTCCAGAAAACCCGGTCAAGTCTCTGACGCACATCCAGTCCTAATCTATTTTATTCGGGCTGGTCGGCCCGGCGACATCACGGTTGGTAGATGAAGGTATTGTTGACCGGCCTCACCTTGGGTGGTGGGGCTGGCTGCGGTACAGCATAAAACACTGGTTGCTGACTCTCCTCCTCGCCACGACCAAAGGGACGTTCAACATGCACTTCGGTCCGCCGTGACTCCGCCTCCCGCTGAGCGGCAAACAGCTGTTCGGCCTGTTTTTGATCCCAAGGAAGCACGTATGCACGCGGATCATCAATCCCGGGAACCCTGAGCCACAGGTAAATGCTCTCACCCTCTCGCCAGTCAGCATGTAATACCACCGCCTCGGATAGATCACCGTGCCCCCATTCGAGCGCGATCGGCTTTGGGCGGCTCAACAACTCTACCAAACTGACATAAGCAGCAGGCAAAAGCAGAGCGGCTATCGTCAATGCGCCGACTTTCACCCAGAGTGGGCGTGGGGACCAGATGCTGATCGCAGCAAGCGCCGTTATCAGTCCCACCGACACGACAAATAGATAGAAAACGTAGTTCATCGCCTCGCTGCTGCCCGTAACGGCTGCGGCAGATTGTGGACACTACCACTTACTAGACGCCCTTCTTTATCAAGCTTGAATCTAAAGGCCGTGAGCTCTTCATCTTCATGGGACATATCAAGTTTGGTCGACAGGATTTGCTCAGCGGGCATACTTGGTGAATTCTTCACGCTTACCGCCACGATAGCCGGAATTGGATAGACGTTGGCCAGATTTCTGTAGAGATGAAGATTGACCGTATATTCTCCCGCCGGCACACCGCGACTGTACGACATCTCGTAATTGAGCTCGGTGACGTCGTTAATGTGGCCGAGGTCATCGCGCAACAGATTAAAGATGGCGCTGCCCTGATTTGAATAGCCAACTGGTGCATCGCCTGGCGCCTGCACCCAGAGGTCAACGTCGGCGTTCAACTCATCCGGCCAACGAAGCTCGACCATTACATTGCCTGGAGTAGGGGCCGGATCTTGTTGGGTTGCCCGAGGATTTATATGAGGTAGCAACAGCAACACCAGCATGACGAATCCGGCCAACGCTAACATGATGACGTCGCGAAATACGGTAGCGCCACTCTCATCATCAAAGAAATCAATTTCGCGCATGCGTGTCCGCCGATTCCATTAGCGAGGCGATTAGTTTAACCGTACCGCTTGCCAACAGCTGATGGTTGGCCATGAGCCATACGTTCAGGATGGCGCCCACCAACGTTGTATAAAGCGCCGTCGACATGCCACTTATCAAGGTAGAGATCATCGGTGTGATCGCGTTGATGTCTGAGGCACGCTCTGCATCGACACCAGACAGCGCGATGATAAAACCGAGCACGGTACCGATAAGCCCGAGCAGTACCAGACTGTTAGCAATGTGGCGCACAATCGAGATGCGATGCGAAAGCGTCAAGCGCAAAGCACCGATGAGATTTCCGCGACCTTCCGGGTCGCGTGTGCGCAATCGCTCCAGATCTCGCACGACGCTGGATCGAGCCACCATACCGGGTCGCCGCACCCGATTAAGCTCTTGGCTCGTTTGCCAGACCTTGCGCCCGCAAAGGCCAAGCCCCAACAAGAACACGAAACCAATAATCACAGACAAGTACGTGCGATCGGCGGCGACGACCATATCGACAAGGCCATGAACATAAGCGACGCCTAAGAGCGCAAAAGCCACTAAATTGAGAAGCACGAATCGCAGCATCAGAAGGTAGCGGTAAGGATCGTGCCCCGGATTACGCATCCTTTCGAACAGCGCCCGTAGCCGCCGGCTCATGGGCACGACTGTTTCTATCGTTTCCGCCTTGTCGGGCAGCGGCTTAATCAACGTCGGCGACGAAGCGTCGCTGTAGAGATCATCGACGGCGCCGGGTCGTTCCAGACTGGTTCCATCCCGCTTGAGAACGTTTTTCATCACTAAGGCACCCTTTCGGTCAGTGTCTTGGTATGGCTGCAATTCGCATGCCACAGAGTGTCGGGGTATAGGAAAAATCTTTAACAAACAAATACTTAAAGGGTGAGCCAGGTTAGATCGAACCCGAAAAACGTCGCTTACGCCACTCTTTGAGCAACTAAATCTAGCGCTCAGCCCGATACCCAGACGAGCACTATTAACCCTTACTGTCCCTGGGTGCGCTCTATATAGCTGCCCGCGAAGGTAATTACACACATTGATTCATAGGTCGCGTGGGGACCACAAGCGACGCCCACAATGCGAAAAGCGGGATCGAAGATGTGATGTCGATGACCACGGCTAGGCACACCGTCGTCAATGATTAGCGCCATCACTACTTCCCGCGCATCGTCTCGACCATAGTAAATGGCCTCTCCTAAGGCCTCCTTCCACTTCCCGTAACGACTTACGCGATCTGTGGGCCAACTGCTAGTCAACCCCTTGTGTCCCAATTTCCCGGCTGGACCGAGTTCTTTGACATGGTCTTTGGCAGCCAACGACATGCCGATTGAGATCTTAAGTAAAGGCAAGGAACTGGCCACACGTAGGTATCGAATCGCTTCCTTTACCGCCGAAACCCCTTCTTGAGTAATGATTGTTGGTTGGCCGGCACGTTCGATTTCCTTATCGTTGTAGTATTGACTCCATTCCTCAAGAAAAGAGGCGTACTGACCAGGATCGGTTCTTGCTAAATTAATTTCACGAGCAACGCCTTCTTCTAGCTTGGATAAGAAATCGCGCGTCCAACCTACATTCGACCAAACTATCGCGGTTAGTAGAACTGCCGACGCGGCAATCGCCCTTACCCACATTAAGTCAACAGCCTATGGTGCAATACGGGCCGCGACGATACCGCTTCGAACTTGCCCGGCTTGGGCACGGCTTACGGCGATCCCTAGATTGATGCGTTCTTTTTGCCCCGCTCCTAGCTGGCCCTGTAGGGCGCGGTTAACCTGTCGCATTTGTCCAGCTGGGTCAGGATACTGTAACGTGAGCACTAGTCCGGTTACATCGCGCGGGGTAGTGTTGCTAATTTCAGCGATGAGACTGCCAGCATCGTTCACGCCAGTACGGATCTTAATGTATTTGCCTGGGTTGTCGGAGATATCCAATTCAACCAACGCCCCAAACGCCTCCTTACCGGCTGCACTCTGATGGCGAGCTGCTTTCGCATAATACTGTTTGGCCGTGCCGTATTGATGCCCCGCTCTCGCGATATTGCCCAATGCATTAAACGCATCGGCGGTTGGTAACAACTCGACGCTACGCGTTAAGTCGCGCTGGGCGGCGCTGTTAGCCTTGAGTCGTTCGTTAACTAGGCCTCTTTGGAGGTAATAGTAAAAGAAATTGCCGTTTAAGCTAATGGCCTTGTCATAACGCCGTCGGGCGGTGCTGAAACGTTTGTTACGTAGTTCTATGTCGCCAAGCAACGAATGAAAGTGCCCCTCGCGTGGCTCCACGGCGATGGCTTTTCGCACCAACGACTTTGCCTGCGAAATATCACCATCTGACAATGCCTTTTGCGCCTTTTCATAGGTTTCGTAGGCGGGCTTGCTCTTTACTAAACGCGTTATGTTTAACCGGTAGCGCTCCCGCCCTACTTCACCACCCTTGGGCAGCGCAGCCGCATCGCGTGCGTTATTCTCCACCCGCTCCTGCGAAGGTGGGTGACCAGCGAAAAGCCCACTCAACCAATCTTGCTGGCGACTCTCGGAAAGTCTGACAAAAGTCCTTTGCAGATCGACCGCCCCCTGCGGGTCGTAGCCGGCGCGGGACATATAAATCATGCCGTAATGATCCGATTGACGTTCCGCATCGCGGCCATGTTTCTGATTAATTAGCTGCGCACCGATAGACGCGCCCATCTGTGCAAGGTTTGCATAACGTTTTTCTCGGGTGGCGACGGCAGCGGCCAGTACCGCACCCTGGAGCAACATGCCGCGTTGCATGCCTTTGGCGCCGTGCTTTGCCGCAGCGTGTACAATCTCATGACCGAGCACCGCCGCCAACTCAGCTTCACTCTCGAGCTCAGTCAGCAACCCACGGTTGATAGCAATCTTGCCACCGGGCAATGCCCACGCGTTCGGTACAGAATTGTTGAGTACCCTAAATTCATACGGCAATCTACGATCGCTTACTGCCGCCAAACGTTGGCCCACACTGTTCACATAGGTCTGTATCCGTGGATCAACAGAATAATCACCACCCTGCGATTGGCGTATCGGTGAATACTGCTGCTTTCCGATGCTGAGCTCTTGCTCCTCGGAAATCAGGCTCAGTTCCTTCTTGCCCGTAACCGGATTGACGGCACAACCACTCACAACAAATGCCGCGAGTAATATAACCGGCAGCGCTCTTCTCATGCCTACCCTCCCCGTGGCTCGATCACAGCATTATAGGGGGGATTGCCCACGCACTGAAATCGTATCGCCGAGAGATCAGAAGAATGAGTAGACCACCTAGCTGGATATCGTTTCCCGCAGTTCGATGACGTTGCGGTCGGGGTCACGGATAAATAACGACATGCCTTCGCCAAGCCGCATAGGGCCACCGCTAATAGGAATACCGCTATCCTCAAGCGCCTTTACGGTCTGATCAATAGACGAAATCTCTAGGGCTACATGTGTGTAGCCGGGGTACTTCGGGGATATATCCATTAGAATATTATTCCCATCGTTGTCACCATTAGCATTAACGATGAGATTTATTTCAATACCACGCGAGCTCTTAAGGATAGCTACGTAGTCGGCCTCGCCCTGCGCCACTAACTCGAAACCGAATCGACGATAAAATTCTTGCGAGCGCGCCAAGTCCGCCACCCGGATTCCGATGTGACTGACTCTTGATATCTCGATCATGCTCCTGGCCTTGATCGCATCCCCATAGTTGGGGCCATGCCATGCGAAGTGGTGTGGGTTTCAGGCATAAGTCGGCCTTCAAAATCGAAATACTATATTGACTGAGACCAAATCCACATCGCTTTCACCAACGTTTTTAAATCGCTCCCATTCGCCACGTACATTCCACCGATCGTGGAAACGGTATTGGACACCAATGCCGTAGGCGGGATCAACGCCGTCATCTATTTCATCCTCCTCGAAAAAGCAGATGAACCCCGACCCAAAGTCGGAGCACTCGAGATCGTCAGTCTCAACCCGCACTTCCCAGAGGAAAAACCCCGCCTTAGCAAACAGCTCGAAGCGCTCGCCGACCGGCACCGCCCCGAGCACCTCTACGGCAATTCCATCCTTGATTAAATCTTGGGGGCCAATGTTATCGCCAAGCCCGATCGCCGCCGCTTCTAACGCGAGGCGCGGGTTAAACCAGTAGCCACCAAATATTTTGAAAGCGGTCCCTCTGTCATCGAGCTTGTCATCATCAGCACTGCCAAAACCACCACCTATATACCAGCCAGCATTCTCAGCCGCAGCAAACGGAACGACACCGAGCAACAGAATCATCCCGAGCAGGATGTTATGCGCACATTTCGTAGCAAGCCTCTTATGTTGGCACATGGCTAGCTTGCCAGAGAACAGTCCTGATTCGGTTGTATTCATAACGGTTCAACTGTTCGGGTCGGTGTAAATGACCACCGCATTTCGCAGATCACGATCTGACACGATTCCTACGATCTTGTCGCCTTAGCTCAACACGGGCAGGTGCCGGAATCCTCGCAGCCGCATCATCGCCACTGCCTCTCTAGCCGAAGATTCCAGTCTCACCGTCTCCACCTCGGCCTGTATACGTCGCTTAGCTGCATTACACCTCCCTAATCGGTCTCGCCGTGAGCAGAAAACCATAATGGCAAAACGAGAGAACATGGGATTTAAGCGCCATTTTCTCGCAACCCACGTACATCTGCTAGTGATACCACATCGCCGTAATGGTGCTCCTAGATTTGTGAAGGCGGGCGGTAGGAGTTATGTACATCAGTTCAACCACCCCATGAGCGAACCGGAACGCTGTGGGAGGGCCGATACAAGGCCAGCCTCGCTGATTCCGTCAGCTACTTCCTGAGCTGCTGCCAGTACTTCGGGCTCAATCCTGTACGCGCCAAACTCGTCCAGGATCCGGCGGACTATCGCTGGTCGAGTTACCGCTACTGTCAGGCGCAGATCGGTACGTCAATGTGTTAGTATGGTAGCGGCACTGGTGGACCCAAAGGGTTCAGTCGATTACACTGGTTGTCTAATTCAGCGAGGAGACGCATTTGAAAAAAATGTTTGTTGGTAACTTGCCGGCCGAAGCCTCGGAACGGTCCGTGCGGGAATTGTTTGCAGAGTTCGGTACCGTGCGGTCGGTAGAAGTAGCTGCAGATATCTTCACACGCAAGTGCCGCGGCTTTGGTTTTGTCGAAATGGAAGGGCATGAGGCGCGTGCGGCGCTCGCTGCCCTAGATGGCAAGACCTATAACGGCAATGCGCTCCGCGTGCGCTTCGAAGACCCGCGTCGAACGCAGGGCCGCAAACGGCGCTAATTACCCGACGGTGTGCCGCTATGCGTGTACCAGGTGGAATTTTTTTGCCCAAAAAATAGACCCCGCCGTGTAGCGGGGTCCTGAATTCAAATCTACTGTCGTCAGGCTCTAGGAGGCAGTAACCTCAACCGCCTGTAGGCCCTTGGGGCCCTGCTGAACCTCGAATGTCACGCGTTGCCCCTCAGCCAGGGACTTAAAACCCGTGCCCGTAATTGCGGAGTGGTGGACAAAAACGTCCTTTCCGCCATCCTGCGGCGTGATAAAACCATATCCTTTGGATTCACTGAACCACTTTATAGTTCCCGTACGCATGATATGAAAGATCCTCAACAAAAAGTATTAAATGTTAGAACGTTCGTGCAGTTTACAGAAAGGGGATTGCCGGCGAACCTTGGGAAGGACTTCCGAAAAGACCAACATCCATAAGCTGCGGGGCGCAATATACAGTATCCCGATCCGGGATTCCACAGGCACCGCGCTTGCAGGAGACATGCGTTCCCACATGAATGAGTCCGGGAGACGCCAATCAAAAGAAAGAAGCGGGCTATGACGGTTCAGGATGTGGCCTAGGCCAGTAAGTCAGCAACCGGCTACTAACATAAGTCAGCTTGGCGAATTTGCAACAAGACCCGGCGCACGCTCAAGGGCGCGCTCGAGCGAATGTGCCAACCGATGCGCCCAGCGATACTGATTCTCTTCCGTCTCAATCATATCGTGGCGCATTTCAAACAGTAAGTACGGAATCCGACGTCGTTCGCCGTGCACAGGTAGTGTATAGTCAGTAAAATCATCTACGGAGTAAGGCTGGTTATCTCCCACACAAAGTGTTTCATCCTCTGCCAACAATTCGAGGAACAAGCTCGCTAGGCGCGCGTCGCGATTATACAAAAGGCCGATATGCCAAGGGCGGGATTCGCCATGGTATACCGGCGTGAAACTGTGAATCGCCAGCAAGATGGTAGGTTGCTTTTTCGTCAACCGCTTGTCAATGATAGACGCGATCGTGTCGTGGTACGGTTGAAAGATCTCGCTCCGCCGCGCTTCAACCTCTTCACGAGAAGGATCTTGGTTAGCCGGAACGACGGTGCCCTCGCTTATTTTGACGATAGAAGTTTCGGCATTGAGCGGCCGATTGCAGTCGATTACTAACCTTGAGTACACCTGTTTCACCAGGGTGGCATCAAAACGCCGGGCAAATTCTTCCGCCAGGCCACGTGCGCCGACGTCCCAAGCGATATGACGCACAAGATCGTCGTCCTGCATGCCCAGCTTACCGAGCTTGCGCGGTATTCGATTACCCGCGTGATCGCACACGAAAAGGTATGCTGATTGGCTGTCCGGGCGCTCGACCACAACCGCACTGGGTTCGTCTTCACACAACAATTTGAGTGTGTCGGCTGTCGCCGAGGTTGCGATTGTCACTGTCTAGCCTGGCGCTGCTGTTAAAGGTCAAATTCCGAAAATATGTATACTATCAAAGATGCCACCCCTGGGCCTACTGTGAGCAGAACAAAGTCATGAAACTACGATGCCATGCGCTTCGCATACTAGCCTGCGCCACCGTGGTCGTTGCCGTATCGGGTCAGGCAGGCGTACTGCACGAAGCGGTCGATAAGGGGGACATCGATCAGGTGCAGCAGCTTATCGCCCAGGGCGCCGATGTCGATGCGCCCGATAAGACCGGCCGCACCCCGCTCCACTGGGCGGCCGGTGAGGGCCACACGCAGATTGTCACGCGGCTGATTGTCGCCGGTGCCGAGATCAACGCCAAGAGCAAAGGCGGTTGGACACCGCTACACACCGCCGCCCAAGAAGGCCAAACGGCATCGGCCAGCTTACTTGTCGCCAACGGTGCCCGTATCGATGAAGAAGACAAGGATAACTTGACACCATTGCACATGGCGGTCTTTGGCGGTCATGTGGACATCATCAGATTACTAATCGACAAGGGTGCCAAGGTCAATGCAAAGGGCATGAATGATGTTACACCGCTTCATCTAGCCGGTGGCATGGGCCGCGCGGACGTTGCGGCGCTGCTTATCGCTAAAGGCGCTAGTGTCGACCCCAAGGACCAGCGGGGCGCGACGCCCTTACACGGCGCCGCCGCTTTCGGCCACCTTGCGGTCGTTGAGTTATTGATCGCTAACGGCGCCAATGCCAATGCCAGCGCCAACGATGGTCGCACCCCGCTGGGTGCAGCGATCAAGCAGAAACGTCACGACATTGTCGAGTTCCTGAGGCGTCACGGCGCCGAAGAATGACTGCAAGCAGGCTCGGCTTAATGCTTTCCTGACCTATCGGTTTGTGGCCCCCGCCTTGCGCAGGAGCGCAGCGGTGCCCGTCCCGCCAATCGCCTGCGCAGCCGCCAGCGGTGTACCGCCATCGTGCGCCTGATGATTGACTTCGGCACCGGCGCCCAATAACAACCGTGTAGCATCTACCAAGTCGCGTTCCGCCGCCAACAACAATGCTGTCTTGCCGTTGTCTTTGACTTGGAGATTAGCGTCCGCACCCCGTTCAAGCAATGTCGCTAGAATCTCGGGATGATTTCCGCGCACGGCCAACATAAGTGGCGTCTCGCCACCGCGCGCCCACCCATCGAGACTCGCGCCGGCCTCGATAAGACGTTCGACCACGTTGGCTTGACCAAAATACACCGCGGTACCGAGTGGCGTGTTACCGTCACGCGCACGTGTCTCCACGAACGCACCGGCGTCGAAGAGCTGTTCGACGATCTCATGGTGGCCCGTCATCGCCGCCCGATGCAAAGCACTACGACCATCTTGCGATACTGCATTGGCATCGGCCTGGTTGGCGAGCAACGTAGCAGTGATATGCGCATGTCCTCGCACCGATGCACCCATGAGGGCAGTAGCGCCATCACGCGCAGACCGATTGACGTCGGCACCACTAGCAATCAACTCGACCACCACTTTCAGTCCGCCGCTCTGTCGTGCGGCCAGGATAAGTGGGGTGCGCCCGTCCTGGCTGGAGGCGATATTTGGATCAGCGCCATGGATCAAGAGGTAACCGAGAACTTCCGTATCCCCGAGCTGTGCCGCCATGTGCAGCGCGCTATTACCATTGTGGTCATCGCGTGCGTTGGGATCCGCACCTCGCGCAAGTGCATGTGCGACGAGGTCCAAGCGTCCCAGGGCGGCGCCCACCAACAACGCGCGGTTGGATTCATGGGTTGGCGCCGGCGGCGCCCCCATGGCCGAAATCGACACGACTACGACTAGGACTGTGACGAATAGGCGCATAGCTGCAATTTTATCACTACCCCAACGCCCAAATACGAGCGCAGCCCCACGAAGACGTCGTGCTTTAGATCAAGTACCCTCGCATCCTTACAAAACGAACACAGGCGGACCGCCATTGGCCTTGGTTCAGGCGGTTTCTTGCGTTACGGCAGCTTTGCCAGGATCGGCGCCATTTCTTCTGCGGAAAATCCCTTAAGCGTTTGGGTACGAATATTGCCAATACTGCCTGTGGTCAACAGCAAGGCCATTGCTGTCTCATCGTCCGGTACCTCGGTAATCACGACAATGTCATAATTGCCGAGCGTCCAGTAAATTGCCTTCACCGATGCGCCCGCCTTTTCGGCCATATCCCGGAATGCCTGCGCTCGTTCGGGTGACTGCTTTACATTGCGAATACCTTGATCGGTAAAGCTGATAAGGCTGATATATGTCGCCATGATATCTCCCTCCTATGGTCGGTTAACGTAGGTTCGAGAATGTCACTCCCCTGTACCGGTACGGAAAATTGCACCTTTTCCATGCCGTCGAGACAGCGCTAATCACCGGCTAGTAACTGATCGGTACGGAGACAGAGGGCAAGGACCCCTCAGAAAGTGGAAACGATTACCAAACGGCGAGTGGATCAGTTTGATTATCTAAGCCTGGCCTCTCCGTTCCAATCGATACATGCGCCGAACAGTCGTCGTTCGATCTGCCTAAACAAAGTGCGAAGTGACGCGTGCTTGCAATCGTGACGCGTCTTCGAGCAGCTTCTTCTGGAACCCGACCTCGTCACAACTTTCGTCTTTGTGACGGAATAGCAAGAGCGCCCTAGATTCGTCCTCACGAACTCGAGCAAGGGGGATCACTGCCGTCCCCAAAATGACAACGGATGCATCGTCACCGTGCAAAGATTCCTCGCAATAGGTGATGTCTTCCGCCTGATGGACCGCTACTATTGTGGGGCACTGCCAAGCACACTGCTCGTCGGTCGCCGGCAACACTTCGAAGCAGCGTTTGGCGAACCACTGTGGAGGCGTGAGAACGCGTGCCAACGCATTTAGGTAAACGAGCTCCATGCGTTCCGACACTACCGCACACGCATCGGTTTCATCCTCAAGAAATCCCCAACGCACGGCGGCCTCATCTCTGAGCGTCGAGATGGGCGGCGAGTGATCAAGTATCATATCGGATGACCTCCTGCTTCAGGCTCACTATTCAACCAACTCCTTTACTGTATCACCATCTTCGCTTTCAATATCGACAATTTTACCCCTCTGGCCCAGTTCTTCTACTTGTTCAATAATCTCATTAACATCAATATCTTCGGTGAGGGGTATTTTCGCCTTTCTCGAGATGGGGCGCGTTAGCAATCGGCAAAGCGACCAAGGCAAGGTAACATTAATCTTATCTACCCCTATGGTTGGCCTAAATAGTTGCTAAATGTCGCTCCGTCGCAGCAATAATGGAATAACTACCGTCTGTAAAAGATCGCCACGTGTTAATGAACCATTCAACAAATTCGCCGAGACCAGTATGCGCGTTTCATCTGGGAGGTCCAGGTATGGAAGAAAACCAGACGGGCTTCAGTGTAAAATCGGGTTCGCTCCTCGCATGAATTTCGGATGGATTTTTTGGCTGTGAACCGTAGGTTCTTTCTGGCATTGATTGCCACGTTGTCATCAGTCGGCAGTCCAACACCTGCACAGGACACGGCCGTACTCACCGGCAAAGCGCTTGTGCAGGAACTGCGTGCGGGTGGGTATAACGTGTACTTCCGCCACGCTGCCACTGACTGGTCTCAGAACGACCACATCCGCAAGGCCGGGGACTGGGCAAGCTGTGATCCGTCGCGAGTGCGACAGCTCTCGAATGAGGGTCGGCGTAGCGCGCGTGCGGTGGGCGATGCGGTGCGGGCACTCAAGATCCCAGTTGGACGAATTCTCGCGAGCCCCTATTGCCGTACCGTTGACACCGCGAAACTGATGGACCTTGGGCCAGTCGAAACCACCACCGACATTGTGAACCTACGCGTAGCCGCGTACTTTGGTGGGCGCGACGCGATTGCTAAACGCGCTCGGGCTCAGCTCGCCACGCCACCGGCAAATAACACCAATACCGTGCTAGTGGCCCACGGTAATGTTGCGCGACATGCGACGCAGGTATACCCCGATGAGGGTGAAGGAATCGTCTTCCGCCCCCAAGGGAACGGTAGGTTTATCTTCGTGGGCCGGCTGACGCCGGCACAATGGGTGCAGCTGGTAGATGAACAACTCAACTAAACGCAACGTTATCACCTTGTTGGCTTCGCTCGTGCTTCTCGTGGGTTGCCAATCGCTCGGACTAACGGTTGTCAACACGCTTGCGCGAATGCAAAAACCAGTCGTCGTTCATAATATTGACTATGGGAGCGAAGAGCGCCAGCAATTAGACCTCTATCACGCCGACGACTCCACTGCAGCTCGTCCGGTAGTCGTCTTTCTTCACGGCGGGGCCTGGATGCAGGGCTCCAAGGACCAATATCTGTTCGTGGGCGAAGCCTTGATATCAAAGGGTCTGGTTGGCGTCATCCCAAACTATCAACTGTTTCCCGACGTGAAGTTTCCTACTTTTGTTGAAGACAGTGCGCTTGTACTCAAGTGGGTTTACAACAATATCCAGCGATTCGGTGGAGACCCGAACGATTTATATATCATGGGACATTCGGCCGGGGCACATATCGCCGCCCTACTCGCCCTCGATGAGCGTTATCTGCAATCGGTGGGCGGCAACAAGCGTTGGTTGAAAGGAATGATTGGCCTCGCTGGCCCTTATGATTGGTTGCCCTATTTTAGTGAACGCGACAAGCAGATTTTTGGCCCGCCATCACAATATCTGGCGTCACAACCCATCAACTTCGTGGACGGCGATGAGCCCCGGCTGCTATTGATGTATGGCAATAACGATAAGACGGTAAAGATTCGTAATATAAACAATCTAGCCGCGGCTATACGTAGTAAACAAGGAAAGGTTAAGACGATCTTCTATCCGCGCCTGGGCCACATTGGTATTATCGGAGCATTGTCTATACCATTGCGTTCTCGCGCGCCGGTGTTAGAGGATATAGCGGCATTTATTTACGGCAAACCCACCGCTAGCGTGAATGAATCGACCGAATCCTAATCCATTCCTTCCAGATATCCCCAGCGTCCATAAGCGTGCTCTAGCTCTTCACGGACCTGGTCGAGGCGGGCCAGGGTTGTGGTAATTGTCGCCTTATCCTGCTGATAAAATTCCCGCTGACTGACTTGTCGTTCGAGGCCTTGTTGTTCCTGTTCCAGTTCTTCGATGCGCCCCGGAATCGCCGCCAACTCCCGTTCTTCCTTGTAGCTTAGTTTTTGCCTTTGGGTGGAACGCTTGTTCTTGTCGCGGTCTTGCTTGCTTGCGCTGTCTGCCTTCTCCTTGACTACCGTGCGCCTAGCGACGTGAGGTTTTCTTTGCCTGATCCAGTCCGCATAACCGCCCACATACTCTTCCACCGAACCATCCCCACGAAACACCAATGTACTGGTTACCACATTATCGAGAAACGTCCGATCGTGGCTGACCAGCAGTAGCGTACCATCATAGTGGACCACCATATCTTCGAGTAACTCCAGGGTATCCACGTCAAGCTCATTGGTCGGCTCATCTAACACCATCATATTGGTAGGCAGGGTAAACATCTTTGCCAACAGCAAGCGGTTGCGTTCACCGCCTGATAAACTTTTCACCGGTGACTCAATGCGCTCACGGGGAAATAAGAAATCTCTCAGGTAACCGATGATATGGCGTGAACGACCTCCCACCGTAACGTAATCGCCGCCTTCACTGATATTTTCCCGCACCGTTTTTGCTGGCATCAGCTGTGTCCGTTGCTGATCGAAATATCCTAAACGCAAGCGCGTACCCATGATGATCTCGCCGTCATCCGGTTTTGTTTCCCCTAGAATTAACTTGAGTAACGTCGTCTTGCCAGACCCGTTCGGACCGATGATTCCAACCCTATCGCCACGCATAATGCGCGTCGTTAAGTCTCGAATGATGCACTGATCGCCATAACTAAAACCAACGTGGCGCATATCCACCACCAGCCTACCCGATAGGTCACCGGAATCTACAGCGAGTTTGGCCTTGCCCTGTGTCTCCATCCGTAGGCGACGTGCTTTTCGCATCGCTTGCAGGGCTCTGACCCTACCTTCATTGCGGGTGCGCCTCGCTTTGATGCCTTGGCGTATCCAGGCCTCTTGTGCTGCCAGCTTTTTGTCGCGCTTGGCGTTGGCCTTTGCTTCAGCCTCCGATAGCTCGTCCTTTTTTCGCAGGTAGTACTGATAGTCTCCAGGGAAGGATGTCAGCTTCCCTCGATCGAGCTCGACAATACGAGTCGCCAGATGCTCCAATAACGTACGGTCATGGGTGACAAACATCAGCGCCCCAGGGAAAGACAATAGAAATTGCTCTAACCAGGTGATGGCAGCAATGTCCATATGGTTGGTCGGTTCATCCAACAACAACAGATCAGGGTTACTAACCAACGCTTGTGCGAGCATCACTTGTCGCCGTACACCGCCAGAACAATCGGCCATGCGTTTGTCTGCTGGCAACGATAAACGACTCAATACCGTCTCGACTTTTTGTCTAATGTTCCAAGCATCAAGCGCATCGATACGATGTTGCAATGTAGACAAACGATGGAGGGAGGTCGAATTCAGTTCTGCCGCGTGGTGTACGGTATTGTGATAATCAATAAGTAGCCGACCCAATTCACCCAATCCCGCCGCCACCACTTCATAGATAGTATTGGGCGTATCTTCCGGGACTTCCTGCTCTAGATGCGAAACGCGTAGGGTATCCTTTCGCCAGACTTGTCCATCGTCGGGCTGTGCAGCTTCACTAATGACACGAAACAATGTGGACTTTCCTGTCCCATTGCGACCCACCAGACAAACCCGTTCGCCCGGCGAGATCTGGAAATCTACATACGCCAACAACGGCACATGGCCATACGCCAACGATACGTTATTGAGAGTCAATATCGTCATCTACAGAGGGACAACAATGGAATTTCTTAGACAGCCTCGAGCTTGTCGGCGCCGCATATATCGCATGCAGACAACACGTCCGTTTCCTCAGCCACGGCCATACGTGCGCCACAATCTGTACACTGGTAAATGCCGGCCGCAAATTTCTTGGGGGGCGGGGGTTTGATCTTCGTTACCTTGGGTTTAGCGCCATCGTAGTCGACACTGCCGCAGTTACCGCAGGGCGATAATTTCTGACATGGCTCTGTAAACAACACGATCTGACCACAGCCTTTGCATTCATAGCGACCGGACGGGTATTCAACAATGGTGCGCGCCGCTTCGGCCTCTGCCTTGGCCTCAGCCAAGGCTTGCAGGATCTCTTGGCCGAGCTCCTTGGCTCGCGCCTCGGCCGTCTTAGCCACCTTCATGACCTTCGTCATCTCTTCGGCCAACGCCTTGGCTCGTTCTCTCGCCGATGTCATGGTGTCACTTGCTCAGGCGCGAGCGCCTTTCTTGGCTGAAATCTACCTGGCTCATTTATTCCTTCAACTTGATTCTCAGTTTTCCTTGTTCCACGCGGATATCTTCCACCCCATCGGCAAATGCCTTCCAAAACCCTTTATGCCCACCGAACTCCTTCACGAGATCGATGTTTTTGATCCCGCCTATCCAAGCATTGGGGAGCGGGACACCCATGACACTCACGCCCTTTAGCACCACAATCGGCCTACCGTTGGAATAGGCCATCTCGACCCCGGCCCTAACTTTCAGGGTCTGGCCACCCATAAACGGGAAGTCCTCGTCGATCGGCACGAGGAGCTTGGCGCTAATCAGATTGTCAGCTAAATCGATCGCGAGTTTGCTGGCAAGATCGGTGTTCTTGGCCAACAATGCGTTGATTTCTCGCTCCTTCAAGGCAATGTCTCGACTAGCACCTTCTTCCGTATAACGTTCCGGCGTGAGCGCGTCGCCGGTAGTTTCCGCCGGGCTCTTGCGCCCATAGCGCCTACCGGTTTCAAGCGCCTCTAGCCTTTCGAGTTTGACATTAAGCACTTGTTCCTCCTTTGCACTCAATGTCACCGGCTTGAACTCGGAGGGGAAAATATAGGTCTTTACGATCCAAACCGTTGCAATGGTGGTCAATACGACGGTCGCGAGCAAGAACAGTGCAATGTGCAACCACCCGAACCGGCGCTTGGGTTCGGCGCCCGTCGGGTTGTCAGTGGCGGTGCTCATGAGCGAATATTGGCGTGAGACGAGATCTGAGTAAAGTCAATTACAAGCCTCCTGTGTCAATCCCTAGTTTGCGACGATATCATGGTGATTTCCGGGGCAGGGTCGTCCGAGTCAACGGGCAGGATAGTCGTATGGTAACGTTACGTTACTAGGATCGCCACTATACGCATAGCATAACAGCCGTGAGTGATTCTCAACGCATGTTGGTATGGATGGTAGTGTTTCTCGGTGCAGTGAGTGTAGTGTGCGCCCTGCTTTTCCCTCCGCTGCGCACGGCGTTTGAAGCCAACCAGATCTTCAACGGCATGATCCTCGGGGTGCTAGTGGTCGGTGTCGTCATCAACTTTCTGCAGGTCTTCAACCTTGGGCCGGCGACCGTTTGGATCGACGACGTGCGGGACGTAGGCGCCCTGCCGCCGTCAGACGAGGCACCCCGGCTGCTGGCACCGATGGCAAAGATGTTCAGCGGCCGCGATCAGGGACAATTCCGAATATCGGCCATGGCCATGCGTTCATTACTGGACGGCATTCGTCTGCGCCTGGATGAGTCCCGTGACATCTCCCGTTATATGATCGGCCTGATGATCTTTCTCGGTCTACTGGGTACCTTCTGGGGACTGCTGGATACCGTCGTTGGCGTAGGTAACGTAATCGGCGGTCTTTCCGCCGGGACCGGTGACCCCAGCGCGATTTTCGATGAACTCAAGCGCGACCTGCAAGGTCCGCTAACTGGCATGGGTACCGCCTTCAGCTCCTCGTTGTTTGGCCTGGGCGGCGCGCTAGTGTTAGGCGTTCTTGACCTGCAAGCAGGACACGCACAGAACCGCTTTTATAACTATTTGGAAGAGTGGCTATCGGAACTCACGCACTTGCCGAGTAGCACGCTAACGGCCGAGGGTGATCAACCCCTGCCGGTCTATATCGAAGCCCTGCTCGAGCAGACCGCGGAAAATCTTAATCAGTTACAGCGCAGCGTCGCTCGTGGTGAGGAAGACCGGCGCGCGGTGCAGAATAATCTCGCGAGGTTAAGCGAACAACTAGCCGAACTCACCGATCAGCTGCGCTCGGAGCAAAAGTTGATTTTGAATCTCACAAAAAACCAGACCGATTTGCAACCGGTGATGGCAGAGCTGGCCAGCCATGTTGCCAACAGTTTGTCTGGGAACGAAGAAATGCGCGATCACCTGCGTAATGTGGACGTTGGTCTAGAGCGTCTGCTGGAAGAAGTATCTGCCGCTCGCAGTCAATTCGGGGATGAGTTACGTGATGAATTTAGGCTGTTGGCGCGCAGTATTGCCGAAAGGCCGCGTCCTGCACGTGGCAAGAAATCCGGGGACTAGGAAGATGCTGAAAACCCCTTCCCTGGCCTTTTTCAGCTCGCAAAGCAAGAAGCGTGGTTTTTGCTTTGCTCCACACCTGCGTGGTTGATAAATGTGCGGTAGATCCTTCTACCGCCCATGGAGAATCTGCCTAACTAGTCATTAGGGATAACGTTAGATACTCGCCATGTTCGCGCTCACACGCCGCAGCCGCTACGCCGTAAATGTCTGGCCCGCTTTTGTCGATGCGCTCGCATCGGTACTGTTGGTATTTATCTTTGTGGTACTTATCTTCGTGCTGGCCCAGTTCTTTCTCAACGAGAGACTGATAGGACGCGAACGGGCGCTCGATGAATTATCACTGCAGGTCAGCAAGCTGGCAGATACATTGTCGCTGGAACGCGAGAAAAGTGCCGAGCTTGGTGAAAGGATCACGGAGCTTTCGAGTCAGCTCAAAGCCACGCTTGCAGAACGTGATTCGTTAACAAGCCGGCTAGCTGTGACCACACAAAGGGCGGAAGTGGCCGAGACCGAGGCTTCTCAACTCGAAGCAAAGCTCGAGGACGCCTCGACGATCATCGCCGCCGACAAGGAAAAGATCGAGCTACAACTTCGGGAGATTGCCAGCCTGCAGGAGCGCATTGCTAACCTACGCCAGCGGCGGACTGAATTGGAGACTCGGGTTACCGAACTCGCAGAAACCGTAAAACAACGCGACGAGGAAACCGTCGCCGCGCGCGATCGTAGCAAGGCCTTGGAGGCAGACCTCGCCGAAGTGAAGGAAGAGTCGCGTGCCCACGTGGCCTTGTTGAATCAACAGATTGCCGCCCTGCGCGAACAGCTCGCCAAGCTCTCGGCCGCCCTCGCCCTTGAAGAAAGCAAAGTCGAAGAACAGAAGCTAAAGATCGCTGAACTCGGACAGCGCCTTAATGTGGCGCTAGCACGCAAAGTCCAGGAGCTTAACCGATATCGCTCGGAGTTCTTTGGCCGATTGCGCGAAGCCCTAGGCGATCATCCAGACATTCGTATCGTTGGCGATCGCTTCATTTTCCCGTCGGAACTGTTGTTCCCTACCGCGTCCGCCATCCTCATGCCAGCGGGCCGGCGCCAGCTCGCGCGATTGGCGGAAACACTCAAGATCGTCACCAGCAAGATCCCCTCGGATATTGATTGGATCCTGCGCGTCGACGGGCACACCGACCGCCGCCCGATCCAGACCGCGAGGTTTCCCTCCAACTGGGAGTTGTCGACCGCACGCGCCGTATCGGTCGTCAATTACTTAATCGCGCAGGGTATCGCACCAGTGCGACTAGCCGCCACCGGATTTGGGGAGTTCCATCCCCTCGATGACCGGATCTCCCAGGAGGCCTACAAGCGCAACCGCCGGATCGAGATCAAGTTGACTCAGCCTTGATGGGGTCGTGGTTACGACGATCACGACACTCGACCAGAGACCATGCCAACCAACACGACACCAGAATACAAAGCGGCCGAGTCGGCCTTCAGGCGGGCGCGCGATTCCAAGGAGCGCCTAGAATGCCTGCGTGAGATGTTGCGCACGATCCCCAAGCACAAGGGTACTGATCACCTGCAGGCCGATATCAAGACTCGCATCAAGCAACTTACGGAAGAATTGGCGGGACCCAAGAAAGGCGGCACCCGCGGCGGACCGCCAACCGTCATCCGGCCGGAAGGTGCCGCCCAAATCGCACTAATCGGTCCGCCTAATACCGGCAAGTCTACCCTGCAGGCGAGGCTTACCGGATCGCACGCGGCTGCAGGTCCCTACCCTTTCACCACACAGTTCCCGCAGCCGGGGATGCTGCCCTACGAAGACATCTACTTCCAGCTTATCGATTTACCACCGATTGCCGCCGAACACCCAGTGTCGTGGATCGCGAATACATTGCAACCGACCGACGTATGTCTGCTAGTGGTAGAACTCGGTGATCCCGCCTGCGTGGATCAGGTGATGGCTGTCCACGAAATTCTGGCGGCGAAAGGTGTGACCATGACTGAAAAGTGGGACCGAACACCGTCGGGTGACCGCAATGAGGAGGACCTCAATCCGTTCGCCATCCATCTGCCTGCATTATTGATTGCGACCAAGGCAGACCAAATCCCAGCATTGCAGGAAGAGCTCCAGGTGTTTGAGGAGCTCGCTGGTCTGCGGTATCCCGCGATCGCCGTCTCAGCCACTACCGGTGAGGGGCTCGACCAAATAGCGCCGTGGCTTTTCCGTAACCTTGAAATTGTACGCGTGTACACTAAGCCGCCAGGGCGACCACCCGATAAGGACAGGCCTTTCACCGTCCGCCGTGGACAGACGGTGCATGATGTGGCGGTCATGGTACACCGGGACCTCGGGGAGACCTTAAAGTACGCGCGGCTTTGGCGAGGCCACGAGGTCGAGGGACGCCAGGTGGGGCATGACCATCCGGTCGCCGATGGTGATATCATCGAACTGCACACCTAAGAGAGTCATAGTGTTCTATTGAGGCCAATTGCTGATGTACGGTCAGTCGATCGCAAAATGATTCTAAAATTTCTAGGCAAACTCGCAGCGGGGAAACGGCGGGGCAACGATACGGCCAATAACCTGGAGGCCGTAACCTACAAGGGGTATACGATTGTCCCTACGCCGAAAAAAGGCGTCGGTCAATGGACGACTGAGGGCTATATTTCCAAGGACATCGATGGGGTATCCAAGTCTGAGCACTTTATTAGGGTAGATACCCACATCGCCAGGGACGAGGCCGCGGACTACTCGATCCTCAAAGCCAAGAGAATCATAGACGAAAAAGGCGACGCGCTGTTCAAGGACAAGTAAGGCAATCCGTCGGAATAACCTCTTTCGCGGTTCCCCTAGAACATAAATACTTGATCGGCATGCGTACACCAACCAGATACCGTTGATTCATTATCCAATAAGTCGATTGCAAGATGTCTTCTCAGTGTTGCGACATGAACACCCGATACATCTTCTCTACGATACGTTGAATCACACTGGCGACCTTATAATAAGCACGTTAAGGTCAGTGGGTGGAGAAGTGGCGATAGTTGGCACGTCGCATCAATTGTTTCCGCCGGGAAGCGTGCCGAGTCGGCGAGGCTTCGCATCATCGCGTTGCCTTGCCGATTGATCGTCCGGCCGGGACAGGAGATCCTGTGTTTAAGGATACAATTAAGGAGGTGGGGCAACCATGAAACGGATCCCCTTAATAAAGTCTGTCATGACCGCGTTTCCCTACTACGTCGACATCGATGCAAGCATCCAGGTCGCGATCACCATAATGGCAGATCATGATATTCGCCATCTTCCAGTAAAGAGCGGTGAGGAACTTGTCGGCGTTGTCACCGATCGGGATATCAAGCAAGCGTCAGATTCCGCACTTGGCCTACCTTCGGAAGTCGATCTTCGCGTCAAAGACGTGTCGGTACGCGAAACCTACGTTGTCGATCTCAACGAACGACTAGATAACGTACTTCTGAACATGGCTGAAAAACATATTGGCTGTGCAATCGTGGTGCGAGACAGTCGTTTGGTCGGCATCTTCACAACGGTGGACGCTTGCCGAGTCTTTGGCGAACATTTACGCGCCCTCTTCTCCACCGGATCCGGTAATAGCGCCGCCTAATACACGCCGCCTTCGATATAATTATCAACACTTGATACCACTTTATACGGTCACGCTCCAATGTGTAGTCGTCAGGGTTCGAGCCGCGCGCGTTCGAGAAAGCGGCGACATCGAGCTGAGATGTTTTGGGGTGTATGGTAGACATCTGTCCAGCGGTGATACGTGAACACCACTGGCCGCGACCTGACCGCCATCCATCACTAGAATTCTCGTTTTCAATAAAGCCTGACAGAAATACCCAATGACAACTAGAACCTACCCGCCAATCAGCCTAGCTTGGTCTATGTGGGGATTGGCCGCCATGTTGTATCTCATCGGCTTCTACCAACGCGTGGCGCCGGCCGTCATGACGGACGAGCTCACGGCCGACTTCGCTTTGGATGCTACGACCTTGGGTAGCCTCTCAGCATTTTATTTTTACAGCTATGTGTTTATGCAGATCCCCACCGGCATCCTAGCCGATCGCCTCGGGCCGAAAAATCTGCTGACGTTAGGCGCGCTGGTGACTGGACTCGGCACCTACGTTTTTGCAACCGCCACGATCGTATTATGGGCGGAGCTTGGGCGCCTGTTGATCGGTGGCGGTGTCGCGGTTGCCTTTGTGTGTATGTTAAAGCTGGCCGATCACTGGTTAGCCCCAAAGCATTATGCATTGGCGAGTGGCATTGCGCTGTGTTTCGGGATAATCGGCGCCGTGTTTGCCGGTGTACCGTTGCGACTAGCGATCGATGCCTATGGCTGGCGTGAAGTCATGTTTTTCGCGGCCACCCTTCCATTCGGCGTCGCCGCGTTAATATGGTGGCTGGTTAGAAACGACCCCACGGAGCGCGGTTATCGGAGTTACGGACATGTCGGGCATGCGGAGGCTACACCTCTCAAGGTCATGGCTGGCCTTAAGCGAATATTTCAACACCGCAATACATGGATCTTGAGTCTGTTGCCCGGTAGCATCGTGGGGAGCGTGCTCACCTTTAGCGGGTTGTGGGGTGTGCCATTCCTGACGACACACTATGGCTTGTCAAAAACGTCTGCGGCGGCAATGGCCAGTTCGATGCTAGTCGCATGGGCCATTGCCGGGCCCATTCTAGGCGCCTGGTCGGACCGGCTTGGAAAGCGCAAACCTTTGTACGCCATTGGCCTCGGTGCTTTGGTACCGCTCTGGGGCGTTTTGTTATTTGTACCGAACCTACCCATTCCGATGTTAACAAGCTTGCTGCTGACTATCGGCCTTATGTCCGGTTGCATGATTATCGGGTTCGCCTTCGCCAAAGAATCCGTACCGCGTGAGTTCTCGGGTACGGTTTCGGGGGTAGTCAACATGGGGGTCATGTTGGGGCCGATGCTGTTGCAACCGGCCGTCGGTTTCGTGTTGGATCGCTATGGTGCAACGATTGGTGAAGGCGGCAGTCTGCTCTATAGCTTGGCCGCCTACCAGGCCGGCTTTTCACTAATGCTAGCGTGGCTGTTGGTCGGCTTTGCTCTAATTCTATTCAGCCACGAGACCGACTGCCGGCACTTCGAGTACTAAAACGAGGCGCCGGCCAGATAACCGGCGATAAGGCCGAAAAAGCCGAGTGCGAGCTGCCGTAATGGGCGCCAGACGTCACCAAACGACTCTGTATGTTGCCGTCTACCCGTCCCAAGCCCGTGACCATAGCGCCCTCGTGACTTAAGACACCGGCTATTTCCTATGGTATTTGGCCGGTGCGCGTTCATACGGCAAGACGGCACGGTTCTTGCCATATAGAAGTTCTAGTGAACGACGTAGCAGAAGACAGGACAATCCGAGAGGATACTCGGGCCCCGTTAGCATCCCGCGTGTCACAGCGGGAAAGGGCGTGCCTTACCCTCCTCTACGGTGGGCCCATCGGTACCGAGTACCCCTTGACTGAAAAGGAGACGGTGATCGGTCGTGGGCGCGCTGCCAATATCTCCATTGAAAATAAGCGTGTCAGTCGGCGACATGCACTAGTGACGGTCGATGAAAAGGGCAACACCATCATTGAAGACTTGGGCAGCAGTAATGGTACGTCGGTCAACGGCGCCCGCATTCAACGGCAAGAACTAAAAGATGGCGACAAGATTCAGATTGGTTACCACTGCATTCTCAAGTTTTCGCGGCAGGACGAATTTGAGCAGAACTGCCAGCAAGAAATCGCCAAGAGCCGTATCGAAGATGTGCTCACTGGCGCCTACACCAAGAAATACCTGCTTGATAGGCTCGAGGGTGATTACGCCCACGTTAAGCGCCACGGTGGTACGTTGGTCCTCTTGCTCTTTGAAATCGATCACTTCAAGAAGATCAACAGTACACACGGACGGCCGTTTACTGATTCCATCCTCAAGGAGCTCGCGTGTGTCGTCGATTCGATCCTGCGCGCCAACGACATCCTCGCACGATACGACGATGCACAGTTTGCGCTGTTAGCACGCGACATCGGTGACGAGGGCGCCGTAGTGCTTGCGCAACGGATTCGCAGAACAATCAAAGAACACAAGTTCCTCGTCGACGGCACGCAGATTCCAATTTCGGTCAGCCTCGGCATTGCGTCACTATCAGATAAAGTGAAAAAACCGGCCAAGCTTATCAAGCTCGCGGCCGATTACCTCAAGAAGGCACAAACGAAGGGCGGCGCTAACTCCGTCGCTGGTGGTATCGTTAAGGCCTATATACAAAGCGGTGGGGGAAACACCACGATCCGCCCGACTTCCTAAAAGGAGGTCGTGTCACGCACGCGGCCGAAAGACAATGACGATTGGTATTACTGCCAACAGAAGCGCTGAAGGGGTTATTGCCTAACTCTCACTCCGCCACCCATGCTACGGTGACCGTGGGAGGCCCGCATGCGAACAGCCCCGCCGCGTCGTATACCGACACGACGTTGTCCAACCGAGACTGCACGATTTGCAACCGTTCGCCGGGCACTGGCGCGTCGGAGACCTACTGCCCCGTTTGCAGCGCGAACGTGTGTACGCCGATAGGTGGCTTTGACTCTGCGCCGATCAGCGCCAGGCATGTGCGTGCGGTGTTGCTTTCGATGCACAGTCTTGCGTTTGTGTTTTGAGCCGACATGCGTTTTAGCATGATGTCGGTGTCGCTTCGGATGGACCGCATGCTTGAAACCCAAACCGTGGCCATGTTTGTGGCTGAAATGGCGGTGTCCATGGCCAACATGGACAATTAGATATGGATCGATATGCGCGAACGGATGCTCTTCAACAACAATAATGCGCTCGCGCACGACCGTCGGTTCTGTGTACGCGGGTAACGGTACTTCCGCGAAATGTCCGGAAATACCGGCCAAGGCGGTAGCGCTATCAAACGCAAAACGTGCCTCGTCGAGCCCGATAGGAATACGCCCTGCCCTCGCGGCCGCTAACGTGAGATTGCCAAGCCGATCAAGCAACCCTTGAGTCATAGGTGCGCTGAGGTCCCAATTGCCGAGGCGCGGGGCAATTAGGACGTCAGACAGTACCTCCGCCGCTTCTTGTGGGCGTAAGCCATCACCCAAACCAAGCTCGGCCGCCAGCAGCACCGCAAATTCGCCCTGTGCTACGTGGTCACTGGTCTTCGCATCGGTTGTTGGGATCCACGTTTCGGATTCGTTAACCGATGCCAATGTTTCTTTTGTTGCCGGCGCTACCACGTCGTATGACAGCGTTTGAACTCGTGCCCCGCTGGGAATCCTCCGGGGATCGTCGGTGGCATTGCTAACGCCGTTGGCATCCTTCCAGACGTAGATGGTCGAATAGGCGGGACTCGCCGCTATGGCAAATAGCGCAAAGAATAAGGCAACACTCAGGAAGGGTTTGCGCATAAAACCACCTCGGATTGCAGGGGTATAGACCCGTGCATCCACCAGTGGAACGCACAAACGGTTGCTCTGTCAACAATATGTTCTGCAGGGAAAACAAATAATGAGTCGCCTTCGGCGACAATCATTCTAACCGGGGCGTCGGCCCCGGACGCAGGTAGCTTTGGTTTCGGCAGAAAGTCACCAAAACCATACTGACCCGTAGTCTTCGGTCCAGCCCTTCAATTCGCGGTGCGCCACCTCGGACTGACGGTTGCCCCAGTGGATCCGTCGACGGCACGTCCTTGGTAGCGACGGCGGACGCATGGGTTCCCTCCCATGCCCCCTACGGGGCCGCGCTTCGGCTGCCCTTGTCCCTCGGCGTGACCGAAGCGGCGAAAAAGTTCAAATGGTCACGCGCCCGCAAACAGATTGTACAGCCAAGCGATCACCGCACCACCGACGGCACCATCCACCAACCCGTAGAGCGTACCAAAGATTAGCTGGCCGACACTCGCGCCCGCCGTGTAGCCCGGATAGATGGAAGCAACCAGCTCGAGAAACGCTTGACCGTAGTTGGGCCAGATCAGGTTCGCGATCCCCACGAGAAGAACCGCCGCACCCCAAACTAACCCCAGCGTAATGGCCATCCCCTTTATATCAAGCTTCATAATGGCAACCCCCGTGACGACTAGAAGCGATGTAATACTCTAGTTTCGTCTAGATTGTGTGCGCGGCCCGAATAACGTTTGCCCGGGCCTCCATTTTGGCGGCCTCCTGGTTACGGTTTAACTTTCGTAATACATCAGCGCAGTCCTCTAACCAGAGGGCAACCTGCAGGTCATATGATCCCACGGCCTGCTGCCAGATCATCAACGCTTCTCGATAGAGGGGCTCGGCCTCAACATATTTTTTCTGAGTACGGTAAAGTTCTGCCAAGTTGCCAAGACTAGCCGCCAGGTTTGGATGATCCGGGCCCAGTGCCCTTTCCGTGATGCTTATGGCACGTTTGTACACAGGCTCGGCTTCGTCGTATCTGCCCTGGGCATGGTAAACCAATGCCAGATTGTTAAGAGACAAAGCCAATCGCGGATCTTCGGGCCCCATTTCCTCCGCTGTTCTCAGTGCCGCCAACAGGTGACGCTCGGCCGCCGCATAATCACCGTGCAGGTATGCCTGCACGCCGGCTTGTGCATCCTCATCCCAGGTATTTCCAACTCCCGCGGCAACACCGGCAAACAACAAGGTACACAAGGCTGCAATAGATACGTAGGATCGCGCCGTCATGATTGTTGTTAACTATCACGAAACCGCGCGCGTTTCGTTGATTTGGATCAGGAGGCTTGATGATATCGGCAAGCGACAGCGTATTAACGGGACTAGCGCCCGGTCAAATAAGGATCGTAAGACTTTACTTACCTGTCGGTCTTCGGGTCGGTTTTCGGCGTGAATCTAACTCGTAGACCCCTGCCGGGGTTCCCGCATCTCTCCGCTCGTCGGCTAGCCACGAAGGCGCAATCGGTGCATCGTGTGTAGGCCGTTTGGCCCGCAGTAGTTTCGCCTCTGCCAAAACGATCGGCTCTACTACGGTTGGGACGCCCTCATCGAACGTCTCGGCGTTCGCGGGCTCAGGCCACACGATTGCCTGTTCAGCCGGTAGCTCTTCAGCGGGCGCCAGTGTTTCGCGCTCGAGTACCCTAATATCGTCCAGTGCGGTATTGAGGAACTTGTTTGCTAGCACGTGCCACAGCGCACCGATCGCGATGAGAAATATGGACACCGCTGTTTCTTCCAAGAAATTCCTCAGGAGTACGGCTGGCCAACTGATCGACTGGTCGAGGGTCCAGGTGAGGAATAACGCGTCGGTGAAATCGCGCAGTGGAAACGGTTGCCACCAACCAAGCTTCATATACTCATAGACTTGGTACTCGAATACCCCTATACCCGCGAGCATCAGCAAGACGCCATTGTAACGGAACAAGGGAATACCGATAACGGATACGAAAACAAGGGCTAAAACAAAAAGCAGCGCACCCAGGCTTGCCAAGTAAGTGAGATCGAGAGCGGTGATGCCAAATGGCATAAGCGGGTCGGCACCCTTACCTAGAACTGATATCAGGCCCACGGCCACCACGACAAATGCGGCCTCCAGAAACCACCGTAGCCAACGGTTCTGGTCGATCGAAGCGTAAACGAATCTTACGTTAAAAGTGAGTATCTGCCGCATCTTTACAACCTTTAAGTGGCCACCACTTCTAATAGTTCTTGGTAAGCGCCTGGCCACGGCCACGAATGCGGGGCAAATCGCCTGCGGGACCGTGAGCATCTTCCCTGGCAGTATTTGGGCCTGGGAATAGCCCGCGGTAGATCATGACTACCTAGGAAACATTCTACCGTTGCTACCGTTCTGAACGCAATTCTTCCCTCCTAGACGCCCCTTTCGCCAGCCCATCAGCAAGCGGCGAAGGTGCCTTACTCTCGATTTTTCCCTCTCATTTGCGCACGAGCGGCCGACAGGTTAGAGCAATGCCGGAGCAATTGCCGGGGCAAGACCGGTTTATACACCGTCGCCAACGGCAACTCATTTAGGAGTTAGAAATACCGGAGATCTTAGGCGAATCCCGGCGGATTCCACCCATCCATCATCTTCTGACGAGCGGCATCGAGCCGCTCGGACATCAGCGCCGCGAAACGCTTGAACAATTCGTAGCCGAATTTCGGGTCTGCCTCGCAACGCGCCAATGCGGCGCTGCCGTCAAACTCGAGCAAATCCGAATCTTCCACCGCCCGGGCCTGGAAGTTCCACCGGTAAGGCGGTATTAGCCAAGACCAACCGAGTATTTGATCTTCACCCAAGGTTTGTATTTCAAGCGTTGGCCCCATCAGCGCCGGCACTTGGACAGATACTTGCCCATTGCGCAGCAGATAGAATTTGTCGGCACGCTCCCCCTGCTGAAACAAGACATCGCCCTTCTTTATCCGCAGCTCCTTTGCCGAGTCGGACAGGAACTTCATAAAGCTGTCGTCCAGTTCGGAGAAGAACGCATGGGTAGACAGATAGTCCTCGATCGACTGATTACTCACTCGTCACCTCCCTCAACTTCACTTGTTATGATTAAGCCCAGCTGGTCTAACGTCAATCCGGGCTCAACGATACGCCTCAAATATCTCCTCGAGCGCATCAGCACCAGGACAAAGCTTGTCGTAGCTAAGTTCGTTTAGGGGTTGGTCGATAGTGTTGGAGGTCGTGTGGAGATCACCGGCTTGCTCATCCAGGTACAGAAGACCCGTCACGATCTCACCTTTTTCTTGATGATGTTGGATGTAAGAAATGGCATTGCCGCGATCCTTAGGCTCGTAATCGGGCGCCACCTTACGTAGCAATATGTGGCTACCATCATGGAGATCGACCGGTACGACTTCGCCTTCATCATACTCCACGGTTATCTCGTCCGCTGCGAGGACGAAATCGGTATGGATGGTTTCGTGAAAGTGTTCACGCGTGTAGACATAGCTCTTGGTAGAACCGTCATGGTCATTGAATGTGACACACGGTGATATCACGTCGAGTAAGGCAAAGCCTTGGTGCATCAGTCCCGCCTTGATCAGCGGTACCAGTTGCTGCTTGTCGCCCGAAAAGCTGCGCGCGACAAACGCACCACCCAGACTGAGTGCCATCAGCACCGGATCTATAGGTGGCTGGGCGTTGATCTCGCCCGTCTTGGCCTTACTTCCTTTATCGGCCGAGGCTGAGAACTGCCCCTTGGTAAGTCCGTATACACCATTGTTTTCGATGATGTACAGCATATTCAGATTACGTCGGATGGCATGACCGAATTGCCCCAATCCTATCGATAAGGAATCACCGTCACCCGACACGCCGATGTAGTACAAATCGCGGTTGGCAGCGTTGGCACCAGTAGCAAGCGCCGGCATACGGCCATGTACGGCATTGATGCCGTGTGATGCATTCAAAAAGTAAGCGGGGGTCTTTGACGAACAACCTATGCCACTTAGTTTCACCACCCTCTCAGGCGGAATATTCAGCTCAAAGAAGGCCTGTATTAGGGCCGCCGTGATGGAGTCATGACCGCAGCCAGCACAAAGCGTGGACATACCGCCTTCGTAATCGCGCATGGCAAGGCCAAGCTTATTCCTTTTTCGGCCCGAGTAACTGAGCCTAGGTTTTGTTATATAACTCATGCCGCTGATCCTTCTTCCGGCATATCGCCCACTTCATTGATCCCGTCCAACACATGATCCGGAGTAATGGGAAAACCATCGTAATGTAGAATAGAAATCAGTTTTCGCTTGTTCACATTCAGCTCAAGGGTGAGCAGCGATTTCAACTGCGCATCACGATTCTGTTCCACCACAAAAACACGCTCATGCGAATCAATAAACTTCTCCACCCTGGCATCGAACGGGAACCCTCGTATGCGCATGTAGTCCATAGGTTCATCGAGCTTGTCCAGCATCTCGGTCACTGCACAGTCACTACTGCCGAGCGCAATGACCCCGGATGTGGCGCCGCGTTTTCTTTTAATGATCGGTTCGGGCACGAGACCGGCTGCGGTTTCCCATTTCTGGCGAAGCCTATCCAAGAGCTTCTGGTACTCGGCCGGATCTTCCGTATAGGCACCATATTCGTTGTGGCCCGACCCGCGCGCGAAATAGGCGCCCTTGGGATGCACGCCCGGATACGTCCGATAGCAGATACCGTCACCGTCTTTGTCATGGTAGCGATAAAAGGTCTCAAGATCCTCCAGTTCCTCCACCGACAAGATCTTCCCGCGGTCCGGTCGATAGTCCTCGTGCCATGCAAGTTTCGGGCAGGTCCAGTCGTTCATACCGATATCTAGATCCGACACCACGATAACCGGGGTCTGTAGTCGTTCTGCCAAATCAAACGCTTTGACGGCTAAGTAAAAACATTCTGTCGGATTTGCCGGGAACAACAATACATGCCGGGTATCGCCATGAGAGGCATAGGCGCACGCAAGCAGATCGCCCTGCTGGGTGCGGGTGGGCAAGCCCGTCGATGGACCGACCCGCTGTACATCAAACAATACCACTGGGACCTCGGCGTAATAGGCAAACCCGAGGAGCTCGCTCATGAGTGAAATACCGGGGCCACTCGTGGCGCTGAAGGCACGGACGCCGTTCCAACTTGCACCGAGGGCCATGCCGATGGCGGCAAGTTCATCTTCCGCCTGGACAATACAAAAGCGGTTCTTGCCAGTATCCGGATCTGTTCGATACTTTCCACAGAATTTGGCAAACGCATCCATCAACGAGGTTGAGGGCGTAATCGGATACCAAGCGGCGAAGGCGGCACCAGCGTAAACACATCCCAAGGCAGCAGCGGTGTTGCCGTCGATCATCATAAGATCAGCAGCCTTGTCCATCGGCCTGGTTCGGACCGGCAACGGACACTGAAAATTTTCCACGGCAAAGTCGTGGCCAAGGCGAATCGCGCGTAAGTTCGACGCAATCAACTCTTCCTTTTTACCGAACCTTTCCTGCACTACCTCTTCGATAGCCTTCATGTCGATGTCGAGCAGCGCTGCCAACGCACCTACGTACGCCATGTTCTTCATCAGCACGCATTCGCGAGCACCGGCGAAGACTTCGTTACACATCCTGGCGAGCGGGATTCCCAGCAACGTGATGTCATTTCTCGAAAGCACGTTATCTCGTGGCCAAGTTGAGTCGTACAGCAGGTAACCACCTGGGCTAACTTCATCCCGATCTTGCGCATAGGTCTGGGCATTCATTGCAACCATGATGTCGACCTGACCTGAACGGGCATCATAGCCATCTTTACTGATGCGAATCTCATACCACGTGGGTAGACCCTGTATGTTGGAGGGAAAGAAATTCTTTCCCGTCACGGGAATGCCCAAACGAAGGATAGTTTTCGTCAAAAGCGCGTTTGCGCTCGCCGAGCCGGTGCCATTGACAGTGGCGAGCTTGATGACGCAGTCGTTTATGCTGTTTTTCGCCGTTTTCGACATGAACCGTGTCCCGCGTAGGGAATATTAAGCGTGAATTCTTGCATGTCCCAGGCGCCGGTTGGGCAGCGCTCAGCACACAGCCCGCAGTGCACACAGGAATTTTCGTCTTTGACCATTATCTTTCCGGTTTGTGGCAACGTTTCCGACACAAAAATGTCCTGTACCTTTTTCGGGGCTGGGGTGTTGAGACGCAATCTCAACTCTACTTCGGGACCGTTTTCGGCAATGGTCAGGCAATTAACCGGACAGATATCGATGCAAGCATCGCATTCGATACAGAGATTTGCCTTGAACACCGTCTGTATATCGCAGTTTAGACAACGCTCTGCCTCCTTGGCAGCTTGCTGGGCATCGAATCCTAGCTCCACCTCTAGACTTAGCTTCTCGAAACGTTCCTTCAGTGGCAAATGTGGCACCAGCCGGCGTGTAGTGGGATCGAAGTCGTTGCTGTAACTCCACTCATGGATGCCCATTCTAGTGCTACGCAGGTTCATGGTGTGGGGTAATCGCTCGGTCACAGGCTCACCCATACAATAGTTGTGGATGGAGGTAGCTGCCTGGTGACCATGTTCTACCGCCCAGATGATGTTCAGTGGTCCGAACGCAGCATCGCCGCCAAAGAATACATCTTCGCGTGTGGACTGCATGGTGATCTTGTCGACCACCGGCATGTCACGTTTATCAAACTCAATGCCGATGTCTCGCTCGATGAAAGTGAAGGCATTTTCCTGACCGACGGCAAGAATAACCGAATCGCAAGGCATGACAACGTCGTCTATTTTTTTCGATCTGAACTTACCATGCTCGTCTTCGTACCAATCCACCTGGTCAAACCTGACGCCGGTGAGCTTGCCATCTTCGATAACAAACTCCTCGGGCGAATGGCTGCAAATGATCTCGATCCTTTCTTCAATTGCACCTTCCAATTCCCAGTCTGAGGCTTTGAGCATGTTCTCGGGCTTGCGCGCGACAACCTTCACATCGTCGCCACCGATACGTAGTGAAGTACGACAGCAGTCCATGGCGGTATTGCCACCGCCGATAATGATCACCCGTTCGCCAATAGAATCCACGTGACCAAACGCCACCGATTCGAGCCACTGGATGCCGACAAAGATCTGGTCGGTATCGTAACGACCAGGGATCTCGAGGTTGCGTCCCTTGGGTGCCCCGGCACCAACAAAGACCGCATCGTAGTCCTCCTGCAACAGCGCCTTCAGGCTATTGATGGGGGCACCCAGGCGCAAATCCACCCCCATGTCGACAATCGTATTGATTTCTTCGTCCAGCACCTCGGCCGGCAGCCGAAAGGCCGGGATGTTAGTGCGCATCAGTCCGCCGGTCTTGTCCAGTTGCTCGAACATAACGATCTCATAACCGAGTGGCAGGAGGTCGTTGGCGACGGTGAGCGAGGCACAGCCGGCGCCGATTAAGGCGATGCGCTTGCCGTTCTTGGCCTTGGGGATTTGCGGCAGGCGGTGGGCAATCTCACCCCGCAGGTCGGCGGCCACTCGCTTCAGCCGGCAGATCGCCACCGGTTTCTGATCCAGCCGGCCTCGCCGACAAGCCGGCTCACAGGGCCGATCACAGACACGCCCGAGGATGCCGGGGAATACATTGGATTCCCGGTTGAGCATGTAGGCATCGGTGTAACGCCCCAGCGCAATCAGCCGAATGTACTCGGGTACATCGGTATGGGCAGGACAGGCCCATTGACAGTCCACAACCTTGTGGAAGTAGTTCGGATTAGAAACGTCGGTAGGTTTCACCTCGACCGCCGGCCGACAACTGGATCAATTAAGTTTCAAAATAAGTATACACTACAATGCGGTGGCGTACTTGTACCGATCCAATCGGCTAACCTTCCGAACCCTTCAACTGGGCCAAGAGATAGGAGCCGAAAGGGTCCAAATTGTTCGCCCCTCGTCACTTAAGCCACGCTCGTGATTCGTAAACCGTAACTAGGCGGTGCGGAAAGGACCCAAAACTGAGGCAACCCATGCTCCGAGACTCCCCAACGTTTGCGTTGGTGGCCGGGCGTAGAACCGCGCACTGCCACAGCTATGACCACAGAGCCATTTCGTCTAACCCCAATTAGGTAAAAGCGGCACAATAGGACCATGCTGTTTTCACGTCTGAAAAGAGGATCGATTCTAGTTGCGATTCTGGTGGCCACAGGCGCCACGTTGCTATCAGGCATAGCAAGAGGAGCGCCGGTCGAACACGTGATCATAATCAGCATCGATGGTCTACGGCCAGATGCGATCAGCGCTACGCGAATGCCCAATCTACAACGACTGATACAGCGAGGCGTCCACGCCAGTAATGCCCAGACAGTGCGCCCATCGCTAACCATCCCTGCCCATGTGTCGATGCTTACCGGCCTCGATTCCAACCGACACAAGGTCACCAGGGAAACCGTCGGTCGTGGGTACTATGGCCAACCAACCGTGCACTCCATCGCCAAGGCAGCGGGACTGACGACAGCGATGTTTTTTTCAAAAGAAAAATTGGATTTCCTAGCCAACCCGGATAATCTGGATTTTATCTATGGTCCGCAGCGTCACCGCAAGATCTCAGTGGACACCAGTGCCAACGCGATTGCTGATGCCTTTGATACGGCATGGTCGAGCAATAAGTACGCGTTGACCTTTATACACCTGCGAGAACTGGACGGGGCTGGGCATTGGTGGGGGTGGATGAGTAAGGCCTACCTAAGCGCGGCGACAAAAGCAGATCGGGCAGTCGGTCGAATCCTGGCCACCGTGGCTGACAGCGGCGTCGAGGAAAAAATCGCGGTTCTGGTTACCGCCGATCACGGTGGTCACGGACGTTCGCACCGAGAAATAAGACCAGAGATTATGACGATTCCATGGGTCGTGGTCGGACCCGGCACACCTGCGGGCATTGCCATCGAGAAGAATATCCATATCTACGATACCGCACCCACCGTGCTAGCGTTGTTGGGTCTTAGCGCACCGACAAATCTCGATGGGCACGTCATTGAAGAGGTGCGAGCTGATACCAAAGGACGTTTATCTACGTTTATATTGATGCGACGATGGCCATTTTTGTAACCGGGGGTTACGGACATATCGGGTCCTGGACGGCCTTGCTACTCGCCCGGCAGGGCCAACATATCATCGTCTACGATACTAACGACGACGCCCCCGACTATCTTACCGAGGTCGCGGATAGTATTACCTTCATTAAGGGCGATGTTCTGAAGCTCACTGCGCTCAGAGAAGCGTTCGAGCACCACCATACTAATATCGATGGCGTTATCCATACTGTGGCCACCATGGGTGAGCTCGTACAAATGGACCCCCATCACAACATAAACCTCAACGTCATGGGGCTCGTGAATGTGCTCGAACTCGCGAGGGTATTTGAAATCGAAAAGGTCCTTTACACGAGTACCGGTGCGGTATACGGCGTGGTTGATGACCTGCCCACAGAATCTTTGCCGTTATGCCCAACCGATCTCTATGCCTCCACCAAAACATCGGCCGAGCATATTGGCATTCAATACGCGCAAACGTTTGGCATGGATTTCAGAGTGGCCCGACTTTATTTTGTCTACGGCCCGGGAAAGCTACCCTCTCGATTCATCGAGCTTTACAAAATCGCTTTTGGCGCCCTAGAAGGATTGGAAGGACTCAACATGGATAAAGGCGCCGACCAAAAACTAGACTTTACCTACGTGGAGGATGCGGCCCGTGGCATCGCACTACTCTTCAATGCCGAGAACTTGAGGCACAAGGTGTTCAATATCGCGACCGGCAAGGCACACAGCATCGGCGAAGTCGTAGAAATAGTTAGGAAGCACACACATTCACCAGTCCCAGTACATGTGGGTCCCGGCGAACTCATGCGTCGTAGCGAGGCACTAGATATAAGTAGGGCTGTAGCAGAATTAGGTTACGAACCAAAAGTCGGGCTCGAAGCAGGCATCAAGCGTTACGCAGATTGGTTGAAGAAGCATTCAGCAGCCCCACCCCTCCCCAAGTAATGGGGACGGGCTTGGCCCAGAACTACTGAGGTGCTTGCAGCAGGTTACGCTGAATTGCTTGTAAGGCAAAGCTTACCCGTAACCCATTGTTTCCTGACAGTTTGGTGATGACGCATCGTCACGAGGCATCATAGAGTTTGCCGCCATACCAAGTGGAGGCGCGCAAGCGCCGATGTTTTAAGTGTCAGGTAACTCCCGGGCACGGGTAATGGCAATTATTCTAGCCGAACCCGGGGCAAGTTGCGTCCAGTCATCGGGCATTTCAAGCTGCGCGAGTGCGGTGGTGGGCATCAGGTTGTGGGCATCCCAATTCTTGATCGACTCGTCGGCCAGATATCGCACAAGATATTCCAGTCCCGGGTTATGGCCAACTAGCAATACCCGGCTCCAATCGCGCGAGCAATGAGCGATGACTGCTAGCAGCGCATCAAGGTCCGTCTCATAGATATTGGGTTCCCAGGCAATTCTAGAATCGGAAATTTTTGCAAACCGGCACAGGCGCCGGGTTGTATGGCGGGCGCGCTCGGCCGGCGAACTAATGATGTAATCGGGGATTAAATCCTGCGCTCGGAGCCACTGTCCCATGCGCTTTACCGCCTTACGACCCCGTGGTGCGAGCGGGCGTTCAAAATCAGTGGCCGCCCCCGCGTCCCAGTCCGACTTACCGTGTCGCAAAAGCATCAATTCTCGTGACATCGCGCCCCCACAGGCCATCGATAAATCATGGGGCCCTTAGAAATAATAGCTGTCAGCAGTTCGAATTCGAGTTTCCCTCAAGCATTTACACATAAAATCAACCTGTTAGAACATTCTTGGATCGTGGCATGGTAACCGCCGCATTTGCCAGAGCCCCGAGCCCTCGTTACCATGGGCTTGAAACCATACCAGATAACGAGGGTTAAGAATGGGAAAGAAGCACGTAGACGGGAAAAACGCCCAAGCAGATAAGAAGCGCAAGGACAACAAGCAGCCCAAGGCCAGTAAAGCCAAGAAATGGTTCATGGAAGAAGCGGCCAAAGCCACCGGCAAGAACGAAAAACCCGGGAAAATAAAGAACAAACACTACGAGAAAGAGCTCGCGAAGCTACAGATCGAGCTCGTCAAATTGCAGGAATGGATCAAACATGAGGGTCTACGCGTTGTTGTCATCTTCGAAGGACGGGATGCCGCCGGTAAGGGTGGTGTCATCAAGCGCATTACCCAAAGCCTGAGCCCTCGCATCGGCCGGGTCGTAGCACTACCCGCGCCCACCGAGCGCGAGAAGACCCAGTGGTACTTCCAACGTTATGTTGCGCATCTCCCCGCCGCCGGCGAGATGGTGTTGTTTGACCGCAGTTGGTACAACCGCGCCAACGTCGAACGGGTGATGGGATTCTGCACCGACGACGAATATCAGGAATTCATGCGTAGTTGCCCAGAATTCGAGCGTATGCTGGTGCGTTCCGGTATTCAACTGATCAAGTATTGGTTTTCGGTCGGCGACGAAGAGCAGGAACGGCGTTTCCAGAATCGCATTAAGGATCCGACCCGCCGCTGGAAGTTAAGCCCCATGGATCTGCAGTCGCGTAAGCGGTGGGTGGAATACTCCAAAGCCAAAGATGCCATGTTCGCCCACACCGACATCAAGCAAGCGCCTTGGTATGTCGTAAACGCGGATGTGAAGAAGCACGCCCGTCTAAATTGTATCAAGCACTTGCTGAGCATGATCCCCTATCAAGACCTGACACCCTCGCCGATCGAGTTGCCGCCACGGCAAGAAGCACAGGGCTACGTCCGGCCGCCGCTCACGGATCAAAACTTCGTGCCCGAAGTCCACTGATCGGGGCGCGCCACCATGTTCAATACCCATATCGGGCCAACTCGCGAATGTTGAGGACACAAACTCATGACGACTAAAGCACCGGCTACGCCGACGCCGGTAGCAGGTGCAACACCACCTATTACGGTTCAGAAATCTGGTAAAGATAGTAAGGCTGACACCAACAAGCCGATAACAGATAAGGTGGGGCCCGACAAGAAGGCCAAGGAGGAAATCGACTTCACCTCTCCCGCCCTCTATCTGAATCGCGAGCTGACATGGTTGGAATTCAACCGCCGCGTATTACATGAGGCGCAAGATAACCGCACGCCATTACTCGAACGCATCAAGTTCATGGCCATCGTAAGTTCTAATCTTGATGAGTTCTTCATGAAACGCATCGGTGGTCTTAAACAGCAAGTCGGGGCCGGGTTACGCGACCTGACCGTGGATGGCCGCACCCCGCAACAACAGATCGACGAATGTTGTGCTGTTGTGCGCGAAATAGAGGCACAAAAGAATCGGCTGCTGCCGAAACTACTGAAAGCACTTCGGGAACACGGGATCTACGTTGTCACCTACGACTCGCTCAAGAAAGACGAGCAAAAGGAGTTGCGTGATAGTTACTTAAAGAACATTTTTCCGCTGGTAACGCCACAGGCGGTGGATCAAGCCCATCCGTTCCCGTTTATCTCCAATCTATCGCTCAATCTGTTGGTCACCTTGCGCTACGCCAATGACGAACAGCGGCACCTCGCTCGCGTTAAAGTACCGGTAGGTTCAGGTATTCCGCGTTTCTTGCGAGTTGGTGATTCCAAGCGGTTGGTCCCGTTAGAACAGGTCATGTCTCACAATCTCGATTTATTGTTCCCCAAGATGCAGATCGAGGTCTGTGAACTATTCCATGTAACCCGCAATGCCAACACATTGCGCGACGAAGATCAGGCGGAAGATCTATTGGCAATGATCGAATCCGAATTGCGTGGCCGAAAGTTTGCAAGGATTGTTCGCGTAGTTGTGCAAGAGGATATGCACCCGGACCGTCGTGGCATGCTGGCGGCAGAGCTGGGCTTGGACGAAGCGGCCGACGTGTTCGAAACCGACGGGATGATGGCGATGCGAGACCTGTTTGAGTTGTGCGCGCTTGAAGCGCCATTGCTTCACGACCCGCCACACCGGCCGCTCGATCACCCGAAGTTAGTTGATTCGCGAAGTATCTTTTACATCATCCGCGAGGTCGGTTCGATTTTGTTGCAACATCCTTACCAGTCATTTTCTACGTCAGTTGAACGTTTCTTAAAGGAGGCGAGTCGAGATCCTAAGGTAAGGGCAATCAAGATGACCCTCTACCGCACGTCCGCCGATACCAAGGTAATCGACTACCTTATCGACGCCGCGAGAAATGGTAAGCAAGTTGCGGTCGCAGTAGAGCTACAGGCGAGATTCGATGAGGCGGCCAACATTCGCTGGGCAAGCCGCATGGAGGAAGCGGGTATCCACGTCACTTACGGCGTGCTCGGCCTAAAGACTCACTGCAAGGTCATTCTCGTCGTACGCAACGATTACAATAAGCTTCGCTTGTACGCCCATGCTGGTACGGGCAACTATCATGCCGGCACCGCTAGGCTGTATACCGACCTTGGATTGCTGACCTGCGATGAGACGATTGGTCGAGACCTGACTGAACTCTTCAATTATCTCACCACAGGCTATACACCCAAACGTGACTACCGCAAGATTTTGCCCGCGCCGAAGGTGTTGAAGCGATCGTTACTCAAGAAAATTCAACGTGAGATCGATTCGCACTCAGAGAAATCGCCCGGCTTAATCCAATTCAAGATGAATGCCTTGGAAGACGTTGACATTACCAAAGCGCTCTATCGGGCTTCACAGGCTGGTGTGCGAGTGGATCTCATTGTACGCGATACCTGTCGGTTGCGACCGGGTATCCCCGGCCTATCTGATAACGTGCATGTTATCAGCGTCGTTGGCCGGTTTCTTGAACATAGTCGCGTCTACTATTTCCGAAATGACGGTAACGAAGAATTTTACATTGGCTCGGCCGACATCATGATGCGTAATTTAGAGCACCGCGTGGAAGTGTTAGCGCCGGTAGAAGATGCGGACTTGCGAGCGGAATTGCGACAGATTCTCGACACTCACCTCGCTGACCATCGCAATGCCTGGGATATGCGTTCGGATGGCACCTATGTCCAACGGCAACCGAGCGAGGAGGGCAGTAAGGGTGGTCAGGAAACGTTAGTTCAGCTTGCTTATGAACGCTTGAAGGCGTCGCAGCGACTCAAGCGGCGGAAACAGCAAGGGATTGGGCGCCGGAATATCAAGTAGCCGCTGCCGCTCGCACCTACTTCACCTCACCCTTTAGGTCCGTAGACTTCGCAGATACGAACCATTGGTCGCTCTATGAGAAGGTCGCCAATAACGTCACGAATCTGAAGCTTAGTCGCGTTGCTTACGGCCTCGGCGTCTTTCTCCGTTTCCCAAAGACTCAAGCTGCCGTATTCGCCGGTTTCGTTGTTGCCAAAGAACGTCACGTCTTTGAACCCCTTCAGACCTCTTATTACCGAAACCGCTTGATCAGCCAGTTTCTCTGCCGTCGACATGCTCCCCGGTTTAAGTTTGAGTGTCACCAAACGCGCGTACATGACCCCTCCTTGCATTCAGCATTCTTCGCGGCCTTGCTAATGGACAGTAAACCATCGGCAAGCGCGTTTGGGAAGATTCGCCGCTAAAGGCGATGTAACTCGTTGATTAAGTTAAGCGAAATAGTAGACGAGGAGCTCAGCGGCCACCATCCATAGATATTTGCATCCAACTGGACGACTCGTCATTCATTGCTTTCCTCGCACTGGCGTCATGCCCCCGCGCCGCGTCTACCCAAATTGCAATTATGCCCCCTGGACAGACGCCGTACACGCGCTTGCCTCACGACAATGCGTTAAAGCGGCTTCGGTGCTAAATGCTTATCGCTGCCGTTTCTTATGATGCGCGACAGACGCCGGGGAAGGTTGCACCATAGCCGCGACCGGCAAGTAATCGACCGGCTGGATTCCATATAAGCCAGCGGGGAGAGCACTTGTTATTTCGTAGGGTCGGCCTCGACCGTCTGTTTCACGGGCGAGATCAACCGTTCTTCTGAAGGGGTGGCGTGTTTTATCAGGTTTGAGGACGAGCATCACCTGCGGCTTAAGCCTTTGGGCACGATTCATCGTTTTAACCACACCGATGTCATGGCTGTTTAGTCTAACGAGGCTGCCGATCGGGAAAATACCCATACATTGAATAAATTGCTCTACCAGATGAGGATGAAAGTGCGTTCGTCGCCAGCCGTACATCTTGTTCAACGCATCGAGGGTCGAAATGCCATGACCATAGGGTCGATCGCTAGTGATTGCGTCGTAGACATCGACGATCGCACCTATCAATCCAAACTCGCTGATCTGGTCCCCCTTGAGTTTGTCCATATATCCGGTCCCGCCATAGCGCTCATGGTGTAGGCGTGCAACTTCAATGGCTCTTTTAGGGATACCTTTAGCTTGCTCCAGCGCGCTAATTCCGTATGGCACATGGTTTCTCATGATGCGCGACTCATGTTCAGTAAGCTTGCCTGGCTTGTTTAAGATTTCCAGCGGGACTTTCATCTTTCCAATGTCGTGCAGTAGTGCGCCGACACCAAGGACATTCAATACGTCTTCATCGAATCCCAGGTGACGCCCGAACACGAGCGCTAGAATACACACTCTTAGCGAATGTAGGGCCGTGTACTCATGCCTCTTCTTTAAATGGGTAAAACAAATCAACGCATCCGGATTCCGCACCACACTCTGTGCCATGTCATGCACTATCTTCTTAGCGGTCTCAACATCGAAGACTTTACCGCGCTGTACGTCCTCCATGACTGAGTAAACCAAGCTGATAGCCTGCTCGTGGGTTTCTTTGATAACTCGAGCCTCCTCTTCGACGGTGGTCTGATCTTGATACACTCGCCTCGGACGATGGGCAGTGGTCTTTTCGACAACCTCTTGGAGCTCCGCTTCAGGCCCTGTTTTCCTTTCTGCCGACACTGGCCGCGGCGCGCGCCATGCTTGAATCGGTGAGACTGTTCCGAGGCTACGATCGGCGTCTATGAAGACATGTTCGCAGTGCTGCTTAAGCTGGCCGATATCTTCGTCACTCTCGATCTGAAATCCCTGGAACGGGAATGGCGTCTCACGCCACGGTCGGTCCAGCTCGTAGACATACATCCCCACCCTTAGGTCGCGCACATCAATCTTCTTTTTCATGAGCGTGCCTCATCCGTGAGCAAGCGGATTACGAGCGCCTAGCGCGTGCTATTGGTCCAGAAAGAGGGTTGAGGACAGGGCCGGGCCTGGGCTCTACGCCATACGTATGCCCTTCTGTAACATAGATCCACGCTCAGTATCGTCCGTTGAACGTACACGCTATGGAATCGACCCATACCCCCACTCCATGGAACAAAACCTTTGAGTGTTTCTAAAAGTATAGCCCAGAACATGACCTGGGGTGCTCTCAAACCGCAACTCGGTGCCGGCTGGCACCCACCGCCAAGCATTGATAGGCGGCGGCGAGGGGATTTACGAAAACATCTTCGGCCGTGGGGTTCAGGCCCCAACTTCGAGCCCGGACTCAAAGTTCTGTAGGCAGCCGTTCCAGTCTTTGTTGTGGGCCTCTTTCGCTCGTACGCTTCAAAGCGTTCATGGGTGACCACACGCTCGGTGGTGCGTAGAATGAAAAGTTGGTGGACCTGACTATCTTCATCACTGGTGCAACCTCTGGTTTCGGTGCTGCCGCGGCCCGACGCTTCACGGCTGATGGTGCCAAGTTGATCCTCACGGGTCGCCGTAGTGACAAGCTTGAGGCCGTGAAGAACGAACTCGATTCGAGCCGAGTACACACCGCGGCCTTCGACATCCGTGATACGACTGCTTATGCAACTGCCATTCGAGAGTTGCCAGAGGCCTTCGCCGTCGTCGACGTGCTCGTGAACAATGCCGGGCTAGCCCTCAGCCGCGACCCGGCCTATCGCACCGACTACAAGGATTGGGAAACCATGATCGATACGAACGTGAAGGGTCTGCTATTCGGTACCCATATGCTTCTGCCAGGCATGATCGAACGCAATCGTGGCCACATCATTAACATCGGCTCGGTAACGGGTCAGTTTCCGTCCCCGGGAAATGCCGTGTACGGCGCCACCAAAGTGTTTGTCCATCGATTCAGCACCAATTTGCGTTCAGATCTTCTTGGTACGCCTATTCGCGTTACCGAGATCGTGCCCGGGATGGTGGGCAACACCGAATTCTCGTCTACACGATACAGGGGCGATCAATTCAAGGTCGATGCGTTCTATGCGGGTACCGAGACCCTCACGGCTGATGACATCGCGGACGCCATCCACTGGGCGGTCACCCGCCCCTCGCATGTCAACATCAATAGCATGCAACTCATGCCGGTGTGCCAAGCATTTCGGTCCCCTGGCGATACACCGACGACCGACTCGATAGATCTCGAAGCGGCGCTAATTACCTCGCAAACCGAAGTTCAATATAATGCGCCTCCTATTATGAAATGAAGGCTCGCTCGTGTGGAGGAGATGAATGGTTGAGGAATCAGTGGCCGGCGAAAAACGCGGACGTCGGCGCCGCAAGCAAGGCGTCCAGCAGCGACGACCCACCCTAGAACAACTCGAGTGGAAGCAGCTGCAATACGCCGATAAGCCCATTGAGCCACTAGACGCCGACGGCATCGAGCGCATCCATGACACCGCCATGCGCGTACTCGAGGAAATCGGCATCGACTTTCTCAACGAAGAAGCAAAGACAATCTTGAAAGACGCCGGTTGTGATGTCGCATCGGATTCCGATCGTGTGCGAATGGATCGGGACTTCGTTATGCAACAGGTCGCTAAAGCCCCGTCGATGTTTACGATTACACCTCGCAATCCCTCGCGTAAGATCTTCATTGGCGGGGACAAGCTCGCCTTTAGCCCGGTATCCAGCCCACCGAATTCAACCGATATTGACCGCGGGCGCCGCATGGGTAATCGCGCCGACTACCAGAATTTTCTAAAGCTATCACAGACCTTCAATTGCCTTCATATGATCGGTGGCTATCCAGTCGAACCGGTCGATATCCATGCGTCGATCCGCCACCTCGATGCGCTATACGACAAGCTAACGCTTACCGACAAGGCATCGCATGCTTACTCATTGGGCGCGGCACGGGTTGAAGACGCCATAGAAATGTTTCGAATCGCCGCTGGATTAACACATGAAGAATTTGATACCACGCCGCGAATCTTTACCAACATCAATTCCTCCTCTCCGTTAAAGCACGATTGGCCAATGCTCGATGGCGCCATGCGTCTGGCCCGACGTAACCAATGCGTTGTCGTCACACCATTTACGCTTGCTGGTGCCATGGCCCCGGTAACGCTTGCCGGCGCCCTGGCCCAACAAACGGCCGAGTGCCTGGCTGCGATCGCATTGCTGCAAGCGGTGAGATCAGGGGCGCCTGTGGTTTACGGCGCTTTTACATCAAATGTCGACATGAAGTCGGGTGCACCTGCGTTTGGTACACCAGAATACATGCGTGCCATGCAGATCTCGGGTCAGTTAGCGCGACGCTACAAACTACCCTTGCGCGCGTCCAACGCCAACGCCGCGAACTGTGCCGACGCGCAAGCCATGTGGGAGAGTGTGTTTTCGCTTTGGGGTAGCACGAGCGGCCATGCCAATATCATGTTCCATTCTGCCGGCTGGCTTGAGGGCGGCCTTGCAGCAAGCTTTGAGAAATTCGTCATGGATTGTGAAGTCCTACAACAATTTATTTATTACCATCAACAGATTTCCACCGCCGATGACGATCTTGCATTCGATGCAATCCGAGAAGTAGATTCCACTGGGCACTTTTTCGGTTGCGATCATACACAAAGCCGTTACCGCACTGCTTTTTATAGCCCGTTTCTTTCCGATTGGCGTAATTTTGAGAGTTGGGAAGAAGCGGGTTCGGAAACAGTACTGGAACGCGCCAACAAACTTTGGAAACAACTCATCAAAGAGTATACACCGCCGCCAATGGACGAGAGCGTGCGGGAGGAACTTGAGGCTTTTGTCATCAAGCGCAAAGAAGAAGGTGGCGCGCCTACGGATTTCTAGGAGAGTTCTTGCTCGATATTCTTAAGATGCGTTTCGAATTCTTGCCGCTGCTTTTTATTTTCTTCCAGGTCTTTGCGATTGAGCGCGATATTGCCTTTCAACTCCTTAATCCGGTTTTCGACATCCCAGGAACGTCCGCCCGCTCTCACCAGCGCGTCCCCCGCTCGTCGCAATTCATGCTCCAACTCACCCCGCGCCTCGTCTAAGACGTCCTCGACCTGCTCAAGATGCTTTATGTCGGCGCGAATTTCTTCCGCCTGTTTTTGCAAGCGATCGACGCTAATCTTTTTAGCACACACCGGCTCCACCTGATCGTAAGGTAATACTAACGCCAGGCGATCGCATGACCAACTGCCGCGGCAGCGCTCGTCCTAGCTTCAAAGCTGTGCGACACTACTGGGCAAGCAAAGGTTAGAGGCATAGCGTGGAAGCCGTTATCCAAAGTCTGCTCTCGGGGTTTCCCGTATTAATCCTCCATTTCCTCGTGGCGGTCGCGATGTTGGCCGCTGGCATCAGCATCTATCACCTGATCACCCCGTACCACGAAATCCAGTTGATTCGGCAGGGCAACATAGCAGCGGCCATTTCGCTCTCTGGCGCGGTGCTCGGGCTAGGCATTCCTCTCGCCTTCTGCCTGGCCGCGAGCGTGAATGCCTTAGATATCTTGATTTGGGGATTCGTAACCCTAGTGATACAGCTTGCTTGTTATCGTATCGCCGACCTTGTACTCAAGGATCTACCAAAACGTATTGTCGACGGCGAGATCGGGGCAGCCCTCTGGCTAATGTCGGTCAAGCTTTCGGTCGCGGCCCTAAATGCGGCTGTTATCGCTGGTTAGCGTGGTACCTTGAGATATCTACGGCTGTTGGTGGTTTTCTTGCTGGCAGTGGTCCTGGCTATTCTGGACAACATCGATAAACCTCAACCGCCAGTACGCCGCCCTATTCCACAACGAACTATTGAGCCGGCTCCGCCCCCACCACCGATCACCATCGGTGAAGGCCTTGACCCACAATCGCCAAGTGACCCCATCCTCGAGGTTGAGATCGATGAGCGCCGCGATGTCATAGGCTCAGCCTTCCCCGTCCATAAAACTGGCTATTGGATGACAGCGCGTCATGTCGTAGACGGCTGCGACCAGGTAGGCATTGTCACGGGCCGCCAACGCGCGCGTCTGGCATCGGCGGTGACGATTCATGCAAGCGCCGATATCGCCCTCTTTTCGATCCCGAGTCAGACGAATCGACCGTGGCCCGTTAAGATGCGTATGCTGCACCGCGGGCAAAAGGGATTCGGCTTCGGCTACCCCGGTGGTGAATGGGCACAAGTACATACGCTGCTACTCGGACGGGCTCGCCAGCGCACCGTAGGTCGCTACAGATTTGTCGAGCCGGTGCTGGTGTGGAGCGTGCGCAACACTTATCCACCCGGCATTAAATCACTGGGCGGCATCAGTGGTGGCCCAATGCTAGACACGAGCGGCGCGGTCATCGGCGTTCACAGCTCCAGCTCACATCGACGTGGACGGTTGATGACCGTAGCGCCGATCACGTTAACGAATATGTTGGGACAAATTGGTCTTGCAAGAACGGGTGCAGCCAAGCCACCGCTCGATGTCAGCGACCTTACTGAAAAACGCTACATGCGCTTCGGCTCAGAACTACGTACAAGAAAGACAGTAGTCAAGGTCATCTGTGATGTGAACTAGATGACGCGCGCAACAATTCGGCACGGCACTACCTACCCCAGTCGCTTATCAAGTGAACAGCGGTCGCCCCAACCTCGTAGAAGCACGACTTAAGCAACCGGAACGATTCGCTATGTCGATTCAGAACGGGAAGCGGTAACACGGATTCATCGCCGCTTAATATATAATCCGCCAGCGAAGCACCAAAGATCGTTCCTGGGCCGATACCACGACCGTTGTAGCCATGCACCATTAACGCGCCAGGCCCGATTCTTGCGATCTTGGGCAAGCGGTCAGCAGTTATCGCTATACGGCCTGACCATCCGAATTCGAAGTGCTTAGCCTGCACCGCGGGAAAGAGGCTCTTCAGTTTTCGACCCGCCCATGCTGCGTGTGCACGAGCGCTGGGTCCGTCGAGCCGCCCGATACCGCCAACAATCAGTCGGTCATGGTTATCCATTCGAAATGACGACATCACCATCGCCGTATCCCATGCCCCCTGACGTTCCGGCAATATTGTGTGAGCCAGATCCCTTCCTAAAGGCGCAGTGGCAAACTGACAGTAGTGAATGGTTACGAACGACGGCATCGTCGCCGAATCTAGCGACGCCGTGTATGCATTGGTGGCGACAATCACCGACTTAGCACTTATTGAACCTTGACTGGTCGCGACGCGCCATTGCTGGCCGTCATGCGTGAGTGCGTTGACGCGCGAACGCGTGTAAAGCTTGGCCCCTGCCTTACTCGCAGCTTTCGCCAATCCGCGGACGTAGCTAAGCGGCTGAATGGTGCCGGCACGGGGATCCAATAGTGCACCATGAAGCGCGTCGGACCCTGTTTTCTCACGCGCCTCATCCGGCGAGAGCAGTTTAACTGGTGCCCCGCCTGCTATGAGTTGCGCTGCTCGCCGCTCGAGCCTTCTAAACCCACGTCGCGCATGCGCACAGTAGAGCGTGCCCGTCCGTATCGGCTCGCAAGGAATACTATGCTTTTCGATCAAATCGAAAACAATGTCCGGCGCCTGTATCAGCATATCGTTAAGACGCTTCCCGTTTTCCTGACCTAACTCAGCCTCTATCATCTGCGGCTCCACCCACAAGCCGGCGTTCACTAACCCGACGTTACGGCCTGATGCACCATAGCCTATATCCTCGGCCTCAATAACACAGACGTCAGTGCTGGCTTGTGCCAGCCGCAGCGCCGCCGCACAACCCGTGAATCCGGCACCGATCACGGCTACGTCTGCGCTGAGGCTCCCTGCCAGCGGCTCGGACTCAGGGGGCGGTGCTGCGGTAGCTTCCCAAAGATTGTTCATTGCACCAATGATAAAGAAAAAGCCCACGCAAGGTGGACTTTATCTTTGGCACGCCCGGAGAGATTCGACCACCCGACCACCTGGTTCGTAGTCAGTGATACAAATGATTGTTATCAAGCAGTTACGACGAAAATTCCTAAAACGAGTACCGTTTCACCCCGAGAAAGTTCAAATTGTTGCGTGTTGTCTTGGGAATGAAATGCCGCGGTAAAGATTTTGATTCCTTGGAGAGACGCCCTCTTCAAGCTCCTCTTTATATACTTTCTTGATTTGCCTCAATGCGAACGAAATGAAAATAGAGTAAACAAAACACTGGTAGGCGGCAGACACGCGGCCAGCCATCCTGACCACCCTGTCTGTAGTGAACACCCACCAATCCGTCTGCCAGGAGTTAAGTTGCCGCTTTCTGAGGGGTCTTGCCCTCCAACTTCGGCCACAGCCAAACGTGGTTTCGCTAACTTTCTAGGCTTAGTTTGGCTACACAGCTTGAAATCGACAATCGGCTCTGGAGGGAACAGCGATGCACACGCGAAGACAGTTGTCCTTTAGCTTGCTCTTACTGGGGTTAGCGTTGACCCTGATTAGTTACGCTGCGACTGCTGAATTGAACTGCAATGTCGGTATTAAATTCTATCCTGATGGTGGCATAAAGAGTTGCAATCTTAACGGTAATCATCAGATCTATACGGCCCAAGGAGAAAGACTGACCTGCGCCGATGGCTATACACTAGTGCAATACCCCGATGGGAAGTTGAAAAGTTGTACCATAGTGGCGCCCGTTAGCTTGGGTTCATTACGCTGCGACCGGTTAAGCCGCGTGGAGTTTGGCCCAAATGGAACGATCAAGGAGTGTAAAGGCCGGTAGGCAGTACGTACGGTGCCATCACTAGAGCTTCCACTGCCCTGATTGTTACGGGTTGATCTTTTCGTCATCTGCCAGGCGAGTTTTAGGCAGCTATACCCTCTCGGGTGGCACTACACTGCACTCCGCTCTTCGACGTTCTCGCTATATCGATCGACGTTACGGATCAATATCTGTCATACATATGTTTCATATAAGTGATGCCAGGAGAGAGGGCAATTTTCCAGGCCAACTCGATATCGTCAGTGAACACCGGATCACACTCGCGGGCCGCCTCAATCAAGCTTTCAAGCCAGACGTCGTACAATTCGGGTCGAGCATTTCTCCCTGCTTTACCGTGTACCTTCGCAACCCGTTCCATGTAGTCGTTCGCTGTCCGGTGTATGAAGAAATCTCGCATGTAGAAAAGTGAGTCCTGTAGCATCGTTTTTTGGGCACCCATATGCGTGGTCTCAAAAAGCTCTGCGATCTCAGGCGATTTTGAGAAAAATATCTCGTAAAAACGATCAAGAAATTGCGGTCCCTCATCGCGAAAGGCAAGCGCCCGCTGATAACTCTCGTTGAACATTTCAGCATAGTCCTTCATTCGCATCACACCCGTCGGAATTCCAGAGAGCAGTTCATAAAGCGGCGCCTAGAACTAGTTCTGCGTCGCGTCTTTTGCAGCTGCTTGAGCTTGATCATCGGCTTTTGTTTCTTCGTCCACCTCCAGCAGATGCTCGAATTCCAGCCACACGACGTTGATAATTCCGAAAGCGCAAGCGAGAAGAACACCGAGAATCCACGCAAAATACCACATACACAATACCCCTTTAGTTAATAGGCCGAATGTTCGTCCTTGCGAATGTCTTCTACCGTGACCTTACCGCGCAAGACCCGGAAAACCCAGCTAGTGTAGGCGATGATGACCGGTAAAAAGACAACCGTCGCCCAGAACATCCAGCTGAGTGTTAAATGGCTTGAGACACCATCCCAGACCGTCAGGCTGTGCCCCGGATGACTGCTGGACGGCATCATAAACGGAAACATGGCGAAACCAGTGGTCAGGACCACACCTGTCAGGGATAGGGAGCTCGCTATGAAGGCTGACCCAGCCTGGTTTCTCTGCGATAGAAACCAGGCAATTATCGCCCCGGCGAAGCCCGCTACCGGGGCAAGCACCGTCCACGGGTAAAGTCTGTAATTAACAAGCCACGCGCCGGTAACCTTATCGACTGTTTTTTCCAAGGGTGTGAAGCTGCTATTGGGATCGGGCATCGATATCACGCGGTAGCCATCGATGCCGAACGCCACCCAAAGCCCCGCGAGCGCGAGCGCCACGACGAAAAGCCCGCTAAAGATCATAACTGCACGCTTTGCGCGCGCGTTAATCTCGCCTTCCGTGCGAATCTGTAAAAAAATACCGCCATGCATCACTAGCATGGCCACGCTTACGATGCCAGCAAGCAGGGCAAATGGGTTAAACAGCGCAAAGAACGACCCGGTGTAGAACGATCGCAGCGTGTCATCGTAATGAAACGGCACCCCCTGAAGCAGATTGCCGAACGCCACACCAAAGATCAGAGCCGGCACTACCCCGCCGACAAACAACGCCCAATCCCACAAGCTACGCCACCGGGGATCTGACAGTTTGCTACGGTAGGCGAATCCACCGGGCCGAATGACCAAGGCAAACAACGCCAGCAGCATGGCAGCGTAGAACCCCGAAAACGCCGCCGCATAAATTAGTGGCCAGGCGGCAAACACGGCACCGGCGCCGAGGACCAGCCACACCTGGTTGCCTTCCCAGGTAGCGCCGATAGTATTGATGATGACCCGACGCTCTTCGTCTTTCTTGCCGAGGAATGGAAGCAATGTCCCTATTCCTAGGTCGAAACCCGCGGTCAGGACAAAGCCGATCAACAATAGGCCCACAAACAGCCACCAGATAATCTTGAGTGTCTCATAATCCAAGATCATGGTGCGCCCTCCTTACTTCTCGTGCCACGGCCACGCTGCTCAAAATGGTAGCGTCCAGTATGCAAGCTACTCGGCCCCAAGCGCGCGTATTTAAACACGAGATACAGCTCCGCGATCAGCAACGCCGTATAGAAAACCACAAAGGCGGCGAGACTGACGTAGACATTGCTCGCTTCTAAGCTCGAACTACTTAAGAAGGTCGGCAACACTTCTGCTATGGTCCAAGGTTGTCGACCATATTCCGCTACAATCCATCCCATTTCGGCTGCGATCCACGGCAGGGGGATGCTATATAAGGCTAGCCGCAGCAACCAGCGTTGGTTCCAGGCGGAACGCACAGCCGTGAAATAGAACGCCGCGACAAAGATAAATAGCATGAGAAATCCTATGCCCACCATAACCCGGAAGCTCCAGTATAAGGTGGCAACATGAGGAATCGTGTCTTTTACCGCCTGTTGGATTTGTGCTTCAGTCGCATCGACCACGTTGGGGGTATAGCGCTTAAGCAACAGTGCATAACCAAGATCTACTTTATGGAGTTCAAACGTATCCTGCACCGGCTGGCTCTCATCGCCGCCACGCAGTTTCTGCAGCGCTTCGTAAGCGATCATTCCACGGCGAATGCGCTGCTCGTGTCTTGCCATCAAGTCCTTAAGACCAACGACCTCCTTGTCGACGGACCGGGTGGCGATCAAGCCGAGCACATAGGGCACTTTGATGGCGTATTCGGTGGTTTGCTTTTCCTGATTCGGGAGACCGAAGACGGTAAAAGCGGCCGGGGCTTTGTGGGTCTCCCATTCGGCCTCAATGGCGGCGAGCTTGGTCTTTTGCACATCTCCTAATTCGTACCCACTCTCGTCACCCAGGACCATCACCGACAACGCCGACGCTAAGCCAAATCCGGCCGCCACCGCAAACGAGCGTATGGCGAAGGCGCGGTCGCGCCCTTTCAATAGGTAATAGGCACTGATCCCTAACACGAACATGGCACCTGTCACGTAGCCGGCAGACACTGTGTGCACGAATTTGACCTGCGCCACCGGATTGAAAAAAACTTCGGTGAAGCTCTTGAGTTCCATCCGCATGGTCTCGTAGTTGAACTCGGCGCCGACTGGATGTTGCATCCAACCATTAGCGACCAAGATAAATAACGCTGAGAAGTTGGCTCCCAGGGCGACCAACCAAGTCACCGTGAGATGCTGCACTTTGGTCAAACGATTCCAACCAAAAAAGAACAGGCCGACCAGCGTCGCCTCCAAGAAAAAGGCAATCAGTCCTTCCAGTGCGAGCGGCACACCGAATACATCGCCGACGTAGTGCGAGTAGTAGGCCCAGTTCGTGCCAAATTGAAACTCAAGTGGGAGCCCGGTGGCGACACCCATGGCGAAGTTGATCCCAAACAACATGCCCCAGAAGCGCGTCATGTCCTTGTAGATTTCTTTGCCAGTCATGACATAGACGGACTCCATGATGGCCAAGAGCAAACCCAACCCGAGGGTGAGGGGTACAAACAAGAAATGATACATCGCCGTCAGACCAAACTGCAGGCGGGAGAGATTGACGACTTCTTCGGTCGGAAACATAAACAGTAGCCTCGAATTATCGCCGATGCTTGCTTTCATCCGCCAAGCCGAACAAGGCCTGATCTACTTCGAGTGTAGGGGTTGCAGGTGGATCAGAGAACCACAACAGTTTAATAACCACTAACGCCGTTAGCTTGATCGCTAGAATCAGGGCGATATCCCGTGCTAAACGTGAACGCGGCCAAAACCGCTTCACAGCAAGCGTGAACAATGATGGTGTTGGTTGAACCCGATGTGCCATATTTGTGGGCCCGCATCAGAAGAACTGTTTTCTAGGAAAGCCGCGACCCGCGCGCCTAGTCGATCCGCGGTCGAGAGCAGACGCCTAATACATCTTGACTGCCCGCTATCTGTCAAAGCAAGCTCCACGCGTAGGTGGCACGAGCGCTGTTTGGTCTATTGCGTCTCGTGGCCAGCGGAACCGTGATCATACCTGCGATGCTCACCCTAATCACGCCCGAACACAGGCTGAAAGCGGTAGCGCAAAGTCCCACGCTCGTCTTATTTAGAATCGGGGACGAGTACGTAAGATATTGATCAGATGGCGCGCCCGGAGAGATCGAACTCCCGACCACCTGGTTCGTAGTCGCGCCCGGGAAATTCAAACTTTAATTGAAACAGCCATTTGCGACGCCCGCCCCCATTTACAAACACAACGTAAGTCGTTGATTTTCGGCCTCAGCAAATATCAGTTTGACACAAACCTGACACACCGACTAGGTGACATGAATAGGGTTACCCGATGACTTCGGCAGCCTTCTCACCTGTGAGAACGGGTGTGATCTCAAACGAGACCAGGTCACACAATGAACGATTACTTCAGCCGAAGTAGGCCTGATGAACCTCTCTGGTCTGGCCCAACTCGTCCGGTGTGCCAGCAGCAACGACGCGCCCCTTTGACAAAACATAACCGTAATCAGCAATCGCAAGAGTCTGGTGTACGTTCTGCTCAACCAGGAAAACTGTGATTCCTTGCTCGTTGATGCGCTCGATGATTTTAAAATTTTCTTTGACCAGCGCCGGTGAGAGCCCAAGCGAAGGTTCGTCGAGCATCAGCAGCTTCGGAGCGCCCATCAACCCGCGACCTATCGAGATCATCGCCTGTTCGCCGCCAGACATAGTGCCTGCGATCTGTTCCCGTCGTTCCCGGAGGACCGGAAAGGTCTCGTAGACGTGCTCGAGGCGCTGGCTGATAATCTCCTGCGAGTTTTCTTGATAGCCCCCGAGGCGGAGGTTTTCCTCGACCGTTAACTTGGGAAAAACTTTGCGGCCTTCGGGGATACAGGCGATACCAGCGCCGATGATCCTATGTGTAGGCAGGCCGGTTAGTTTAGTACCGTCGAAAACGATGCGGCCACGATTCGGTTTGGTCAATGCCAAAATGGAGCGGATCAACGTCGATTTCCCGGAGCCGTTGGAGCCCAACAGGCACGTGATCTTGCCACTCTCGGCCTTCAGGGAAACGCCTTCCAAGACATCGGCCTTGTCATAGGCAGTGTAGACGCTTTCCACAATCAACCCGCTTTGGTCTTTCGCGCTCATTGGATTCCCAAATAGGCTTGCTGCACGAGCTTATCGTCGGACACTTCCTGATAGGTTCCCTCGCAGATCTTTTGTCCGAAGTTCAGAACCACGCAGGTATTGGTAACACGCTCGATGACGCCCATTTCGTGCTCGATAATGATGATCGTCAAATCCTCGAAGCGGTTTTTGACCTCAAGGAGATCGTCCATCAACTGCGTTGTCTCCTCGTGCGTCATACCGGCTGACGGTTCGTCGAGCAGGAGCAGCTTCGGGCGACTGATCAATGCCCGGCAGATCTCTATACGCCGGCGATCAATCATCGGTAATCCTCCGACAGCGTCGAACATGTGATCGGCCAATGGCGGGTCGAATACCTCCACGAGCTCCCGTGCCTGTGTAAAACTTTCTTCAAACTGCCGTTTGAACGCCGCACGCCGGACGAGATTGAACCACAAGCCTTGGTTCAGCCACCTACGATTCCCGATCATAATGTTGTCGAAGATCGATAGCGATAACGATAATCGCGATCGCTGAAAGGTGCGCGCGATCCCTGCATGGTAGATCGCTTGCGATGGCAGGTTGGTAACATCCTTGCCATCAAATATGATCTGGCCTTCGCTTGTCGGGTAGATTCCTGTCACCACGTTGAAGAAGGTTGTTTTTCCCGAGCCATTGGGACCGATTAAGCCGAGGATCTCGTTAGAACGGACCACGAGATTCAGTTTGTCTACGGCAGTGAGACCGCCGAACCGTTTCGTCAGGTTGCGGGAATCGAGAAGGTCTTGCGTCGAGTTGTTTACTTCGGCCGCCATCCGGGAAGGTATGTCCGAAGCGGCCGCGGCAACAAACCCTCGGGGCGGAAAAGCAGGATCAGGATGACCATTGTCGCGAACAGCAGGAACCGGTACTCCTGGATGGCCTGCAGTTTTTCCGGTAGCACGATGAGAATCGTGGTGGCCACTACGA
>Ga0224508_10000103_pt1 | contig 92423 bp, 89 predicted proteins | sample SF_Jan12_sed_USG_4_FD_170157 | JGI IMG/M metagenome (GOLD analysis project Ga0224508, IMG submission 170157) | Sediment microbial communities from San Francisco Bay, California, United States - SF_Jan12_sed_USGS_21 | ecosystem: Environmental > Aquatic > Marine > Sediment | place: USA... | reverse complement strand
TGACATGAACGACCAGATGCGTTTTTCGCCGGACCTGATCAAGGTGAACGGGGGCGACGTGATCCGTTTCGTGCACACCAATTCCGGGCAACTGATGCACGAATTCGTGCTGGGCACCACGGAATCGCTGGCGCAGCACGCCGAGATGATGAAGAAATTCCCGGGCATGGAGCATTCCGAGCCCTACATGGCGCACGTTCCCCCCGGCAAGAAGGGTGAAATCATCTGGAAGTTCACGGAACCCGGCGAGTTCGGTTTCGGCTGCCTGATTCCCGGACATTTCGACGCTGGCATGAAAGGCAGGGTCATCGTCGGTCCCTAGCGATCAAGGGCGTCGACACTGTTCCTGGAGTATGTATCCCGGTGACGCCCTGAATCAGCTACTTCCGGGCCAGCCCGCAAGCGCGTGGCCCGAGGGCCCGTTGGCTGTTGCGGGATCGAAATATGGTGACAGTTAACTTAATCTCATCTCGTAATTAGGTGAACTGTCACCACATTTTCTCGAGTGTCCGAAAGTGGCCGTTCTCAGAAGCCCAGAAAAAGTTTTTCAGCGTCTCCTTTTGGGAAGACAGACTCCCGGACCTCACTATCAGCAGTCGAGATCGATCCGGAATGACACTTAATAATTATACAGCCTTACTGTCACGCCAGGCATGATAGATCGATGTGACGTCAGCGCGCCAAGCCGGGGAAATGTAGGTAATCAGTAGGGCTTCGAAATTGGTTATGGTTACCGCCACGGCGGCGACGCGCAGAGGCCAGAGAGACATGTCGCTAAAGAGTGTTATCACGGCAACAGCCGTGAGTAACCACGAAATCTTGGCGGCACGGGTGTGATAGCTCGGCCAGCGTTTGTATTTCCAGAAGCCCACAGCGGTGGATATCAGATATGTTACGAGGGCAGCACTGATCCAAACGAGTTCAGACTGCAGGCTGTCGCCATACATCGTCACTATTCCAAATAACAGGGCCGCATAGAGTGCAGCGTCAGCCCAACTATCGAGGCGCGCCCCCAGCACCGTGCGCTGGTTGAGCAGGATGGCAAGCTTACCGTCGAACCAGTCCGTCAGGGCGAGAAAAATGAAGCACCAGAGGAAGACCTCGTTTTGGCCCTGCCAGGCGATCGGAATAAGGACGAACGAGCCGATCAGACGGATAACACAGAGAAAATTCGGAACTGTCAGTAACCGATTGAAAACCTGAGGCTCGAGATCGGCGTCTGTTTCGTGGCGTTTGCTGGAACGCTTCACGCCGTCCACCAGATTACGAAATACAGGAAGACAGGTGCGGTTACGGTAAGGCTATCGACGCGGTCGATGATACCGCCCATCCCCGGCAACAAGTTGCTACTGTCTTTGACGCCGGCATCACGCTTGATGGCGGACATGTTGATGTCCCCGAGGAAGCCCGCAAATGAAATTAGTATCGCCGCCAGAATAGGAGTAACCCAGGGACGTAACGACTCCGGGATCGAGAAAGGCCCCGCCTGTTGGTCTAGAGTCGTGAGCCACGGTGCGATGAGCGGCGCGAGTATCACGATGACCAGCATCCCTCCGAAGAATCCCTCCCAGGTTTTATTAGGTGAGATGACAGGCGTGATTCGGTGGCGTTTATGGGCCCCGAACAGCCGACCGACGATCGCTTGGAAAATATCATCTGCCTCCGTAAGGATGACGAGGAACAGAAACCAACCAGCCGGACCCAGGGGCGCGGAGGAAGTAGCGGGAATTATCATCAGCAGTGCAGCATGGGAGATCCCATAGCCGAGAAACATGATCGCCCAGAGCAGACTTCCCGAGGAGCGAATATAGCCCCCTGGCTCACCTTTTATTAGCAGCGACACGGCAAGCACAATAAATGAGCCAATCGGCAGGAAAATAGTGAACAGCGAGATTGATTCAAACAGGATTAACAGGTAATTAATTACGATGAGCCCGTAGCCAGAGCGAATGGCGAGTTTATCCTCTGATCGGGCACCAAAAAATTTTGTGATCTCGAACCAGGCGATGCAGCTAGCGCTGGCGAGCAGTAGACAGATCCCGATCCGTCCGGTTAGCAGCCCGGTACTCAAGACAATGGCAAGCAACCACCAGGTCCGCAAACTGGCAAACCGTTTGCGCCGTATTTCCTCGCCCGCATTTCGCAGAGCGACAAAACGGGCTATCGATCCGGCCACCAGACTGGCGAATAACGCGATAATGGCCCAGTAAAGAGCCGATTCATTAGCCATGATCATGTTTTTTTCCGTTCTGATTCATGGTTGTTCGCTTCATGGTGGCGAGTCTTGAAAGCGAGAATTCCAAAGTGGCCGAGCAGCCAGCGAATCAGAGGCGCCAGCGCGGCGCAGCCCACCATGGCTAAAATGAGCGGCAGGTCGATAAATGCGCCTGGCCCACTGCTCGCCAGTTCACGCAGCGAGGGCAGACGAACTCCCACGTAAACCCAAATGGCATTGACGGGCAGCATGCCTATCGCAGTGGTCCAGCAGAAGGTCCAGATTCGAACACGGCTCGCCCCACTGATCGGGTTGACGATCGAATAGGGTGCGTGTGCCATTCGCAGCGCAAGCAGGTAGAATGCCCCTTCCAACTCGAGGTGTTTGTTCATAAGCGCGACGGGATTGGCGTAGCGACGTTCGATGCTTTCCCGGAATAGGTAACGACTGAGGGAGAAGATCGTCAGCGCAGCCAGGGTGAGACCGACCGTGACGATGGTCACGGCTTGCCAGAACCCGAACAGCCAGCCATATACGATTGCTTTTCCTCCGGTTCCTGGAACCAGCGATAACCCGGCATATATACCAAAGCCAACAATGAAAGCACGCCACGGGTTGAGTGCGATGTATGCGCGGACACGGTCCTCCTGCTCGGCCAGCTCCGCAAGCGAGATTTGATTGTTGACATACCAGGCCAGCCCTGTCAGAAGAATTGCGGCACTTACCAGGATAACCAGTTTTCGTTTGTTTCGCGTAGTCGTCAGCTGCGTGCTCACGGTGGTGCAGCGTGGGAGCGGGACTCTGTAACCTCTAGTTCTCGTCCCGGGCGGGGGAAGCTGTGCTTACTCAGCGGTGCAAATTTGCCCTTCTCTTCGAAGTAAAGATAATGGGTTACCGTGAGAGTCTGTGAACCTGTCTCAATCAGGTTGAAGGTGTTTTCGTTACGCTCTCTTCCTTTTCCGCGACTGGACGTGGTAGTGCCGCACTGGACGATAATTACGCCGCGGTCGCGGTGATGCCCGGGAAAGAAGTCAAGCGAATTCCCAATGTAGGCTCGATGCAGATGCCCGCCTAAAATCATTTCGACCTTTTGGTCAACAAAGCAGTCGATCGCGCGCTGTGCGCCGGGCATTGCGATGTCGAAAACACGGTCATGTCCGGGGGCAAACTGATGATGAGCGACAACAATTCGGACTTTATCGTCGGTTACCCCGGCAAAAACCTTTTCGCTATGTTCGAGTTGATGGCGATCGAGCCGACCATTGGAGATGCTACGTAGTGGCGCGGTGGAATCGAGACCAACCAGTACTGCGTTACCGACATGGAGGACCGGATTAAGTTCTGGTGAGATGATTTCGCGGTAAAGTGCGTGTGGCCTGACTAGACGTTCGTGGATTCGCCAGAGCGCCACATCATGGTTACCAGGAATAATGAGCATAGGGTAGTCTGACATACGGTCGAAGAACCGACGTGCCTCTTCGAACTGATGACGCTTGGCCCGCTGTGTCAGGTCGCCACTAATAACGATCGCATCGGGAGCGAGCAAAGGGATGGTTTGCAACAAGGCCTCTGCGACCGCAGGCAAGAATGGCGGCCCGAAATGCAGATCGGATATGTGAAGGATTCTGGCCGGCATATTAATTAATAGACGATACTGAAACTGACTCCCGATGCATCTGATGTAGATCAATGAATGAGGTCATGTAGTCCGTTTTTTGGCAGAATCTCTAGGGATACAGCAGTACTGGGGACAGCATACCTATTTACTGGTTGCTGGCTTACGTCCCAGTCTTTTCGGCGTCAGTTCTTCGCCAGTGATGACTCCCAGCTTGCGTATAAAATCAGTGAATAGGGATTAAACCATATTTATAAATCAAAATAAGGCGGACGACCCCCTATTAGCCAACCTCGAGCCCAAAAAACCATAGCTTTCTTTAGCAAGCCACTGAGGGTCTGTTCCTGGCCGAAGATTGCCCCCTGGTTCGGTTCGCCGAGGGTCTGCTATTGAGAAAGCTGCCGCTCAATCTCGATGCATCAGCGGCGATAACCGACCCAATATAGATACTTACACCCGTTCTCAACGATACTGGTATTAGCTGACAGGTAGCTGTCATTCATATTGCTTCAACCGGATTAAACCCTAACCCTTTTACTTTACAGTAAGTACTGAACATTCCGCGCGTTGAGAAACCTTGTGTGAAACACTGCCAGTTACGAAGCCTTTTAGATTACTAAGCCCCCGCCTTCCCATAACAATTATGTCGGCATCCACTTTTTTGGCAACATCAAGAATACAATTTGCAAAGTCCCCGTCGCGGATTTCCGTCGTAACATTTGCCACACCGGCCTGGCTGGCACTTTTTGATGCATTTTTTAGCAATTCCTCTCCGATTAAAACAATTACCCTGGCTTCCTTTTCGTCGTTTACACTTCCAAGGAACCGAGCAATAGACTTGTATGTATCTTCCTTGCTACGTACCTCTGGCCGTTTGGGGTCAAGCAGGTTCTCCACTTCAGCCATGCGAGAAAATTCGCTAGGGGGATGATCATGGGTCAGAACATGAACGAGAGTTAGACTGGCTTCGTACCTGGAAGCCATATCTATAGCCACATCCTGGGCATGTTTCGCGGGATCGGAGCCATCGATTGCAAGGACTATGTTTTTTATCACGGATTAATCTCCAAATTTGCTACTGAAATAGCTGCTATTGAAACCGGAATGCTAGCATTACAGCAGCTCTCTTTGAAAGAGAAGAATAATTTCTGAGTGTCGGCTCCTTATAATCGGGAGTCACTGAACTCTTAGTTTTGAGCGTCAGCTAACGAGAAAGCAGACACTCAAAACTAAAATTTCAGCTTCGGCTAACAACCCTTTCCAGCCACTAAGACCAGGCTGAGCAGTTCTTTTTTGGTCATGTGAATCCATTTCTAGTTTGCTTGCGTATCGATTCACTTTAACACCACCGGAGAACACTATGAAAGCCATCTACAAATCCCTGACAGTTGCGTTGCTCGCAACCACGCTGGTCGCGTGCAGCACCAGCGACGACGACGATAATAATGACCTGCGCGCAATTGACCCGGGTAACATCGTGGAAGTTGCTGAGGCTAACGGTTCATTTACAACGCTAGTTGCTGCTCTGAAAGCATCTGGCCTGGACGCCGTCCTGGCTGACGAAACACGAGACTTCACCGTTTTTGCTCCAACGGACGCAGCGTTCACAGCCGCATTGGCTGATTTGGGGATAACCGCTGCCGACTTGTTAGCATCGCCAAATCTTGCTGACATCCTGCTTTACCATGTCGTGGCGGATGCAGAGATTGATTCCTCCGCAGCAGTCGCCGCCGCTGGAACCACTGTGACCACGGCGAACACGGATGACATTGGCGTCTCCCTGCAGGGCATGGATCTGTTCATCAATGCGTCCCGGGTAGAAACGCCTGACATTGACGCAAACAACGGCGTGATCCACGTGATTGACGCAGTTTTGTTGCCAACCGTGGACGATCCGGCTTCAGGCACGATTGCTGCCGTTGCAGCCGCGAATGGTAGCTTTGACACTCTGGTGCTCGCGCTGCAAACAGCTAACCTGGATACGGTGCTCGCCGATGCGGCCGGAAAATTTACCGTGTTTGCCCCGACCGACGCGGCATTCTACACCTTTCTGACAGATGCGGGAATCACTGCTAATGACTTGTTGGCTTCGCCAGATCTGGCTGACATTCTGCTGTACCATGTAATATCGGGTGCGGAAGTGAATGCCGCCGCGGCAACCGCGATAGCTGGCAACACCGTGGAAATGGGAAATACTGATAATATGGCGCTGTCATTGAGCGGTACTGACCTGTTTGCCAACTTATCCAAAATCAGCGCACTGAATGTCGATGCCAGCAACGGTATCATTCACGTTATCGATACCGTATTGACGCCACCGGCTGATGCCGCTGCTCCGACCCAGACGATTACCCAAATCGCACAGGCGAGCGGAAACTTTACAACCCTGGTTCTGGCGCTTCAGGCTGCTGGTCTCGATGCCACACTGAACGATGCTTCAGGTGACTTCACTGTTTTTGCTCCGACAGATGCGGCCTTCACAGCACTGCTGCATCATCTGGGAATAAGTGCTGCAGATCTGCTGGCATCACCGGATCTGTCAAAGATTCTGCTGAAGCATGTCGTTTCCGGGTCTGTCGATTCAGTGACCGCCTTTACCCTCAACGGAGCCGAAGTTATGACACTCAATCCTGATGGCGAAACGGTCGAATTCGAAATCGACTCCGGTCAATTCACGGTTGATGGAGCGCAGGTCACGACCTTCGATATCGTCGCAACCAACGGTATCATTCATGTGATCGATGCGGTTATTACACTCGACTAATAGTGATCAATTACATCGCTAAAACCAAAAAGCAGGTCCTTTACGGCCTGCTTTTTTTGCCTGCCTGTTTGTAGAGAATGTCGTGGGGCAGGAAGTAATATTGTTATTTGCGGGGAAAGTCACTCAATCTTTTTCAGCGTTGATTAAGAATTGAATAAATGACCGTAACTGGCCGAAGATTGCCTCCTACCAAAGCTTTATGAGGATCTGCTTACGAGAAAGTAGGCCTTCATCCATGCTAATCAGGCGAATAGGCAAAAAATAACCCAATACTGGTGGCGTCATCACTTATCTCGTCTGTTTCATAGTCCATTTCGGTTAGCCTGATACCGAAATAAAAGCCAGGCGTTAATTCGTAGCGGTATTGTAAAATTAAACCGATGGCATCATCAAACTCGATCTTAACTGGCGCAAAACCATCAATATCCGATTTGTATTCCGGGCCAATGTGGTAACTCGCTCCAGCACCGAACTGGTGTTTTTCAAAGAGCCAGCAGTAAATTGAATCGAAAGTGATGACATCGAAATCAGCATCACCATTACTCGCGTCCAATCGACGCCGTATGAATCCCAGCGAAAATGACAATGTTCTGTCTTTGTCTTCGCCAAAGGCATTTTCGATCCCAAGGGCAAGTTTTAAACCTCCACCAAGATTGACCTCATCTTCAGTAGTAAATGCCCCATAGTAATACCCGCTCCGCTCGGCGGATGCATAGGTTTCACCACCTTGCTCAGCTGACAATTCAAAATAAATATCTGCGTTAGCTGCAGCAGGTAGAAATAAAACTACAAATAAAAATCCTTTCATTTAGATGCCAGACTAAATCCCCTAACCGAGGTCTTGCTGACATGAATCAACTAAAAACAATTTGGCAACCGGGATCTTCAATTGCACTAGTGGTGTGTCTGCCTCTGGCCGAAGATTGCCTCCCGCCAGTGTTATATGAGGGTCTCCGTCGGAGAAAGCAGCCACTCAAAATCCAAAAACCAGCGGAGATTTACAACCCAAGGCGACTCTCGTCGAGTTGCCCGCTAAAATCGGATTCGACATTTGTATTCTGCTGGAGCAGGTTGAAGACCAGTATCGGAAAATAGAAAATTCGAAAATAGATCATATTAACCCGCACATCGCGGCCTACTATCCCGGACCTCACCGAAAAAAGAAAAATAGGCAGGATTATTCGAATTCCATCGCGCGAAAAACGCGGTCGGCATTGGGTATGGCGAGCTCGTAAAATGTGTCGAGGTGCGCATAGGGGGACTGATCGACATTGTATGCTTGTTGAAGGTCTCCACCTTCGTCAATGACTTCGGCTATCTTTTCACGCAAATAAACCAGGTAATCCCGGGTAAAGCGAGTGACCTCGGTCATATCCGTTGGTTCGCCGTGGCCGGGAATGACTTGTTTTGCGCCGAGTGCGGCGAATCTTTCCCAAGTTTCGATCCATGCTGCAGTATCGGTATGGTCGAAAATCGGTAGCAGACGTTGGTGAAATGCCATGTCGCCGGAAATGACGAGAAACTTGGCTGGAATCCAGGCAACAACATCTCCCGGGCTATGCGCGGGGCCGAGGTACAATAGCCTGACCTCGAGTCCACCGAGATCGACGACAAGTTCTTTATCGAACGTTTGATCCGGCATCGCCAGCCGTGTATGGCGAGCCTTTTCCCCGTTGCGCAGTTGCATTCGCTGCAGCACTTCCACGCCGTGTAATTCAATTTCCCGGGCAGTATCGACGTGGGCAATGACCGGCACCCCCTGCTCCTGCCAGTAGCTGCTGCCGAGCATTGCGTGCCCCTGGCCGTTTTCGAGCACGACTGCCTTTACCGGCAGCGCCGTGATTTTACGGATTTCGTCATGTAGCGCTCGGGCCAGCAGATAATTATCGCCGGCGTTGAACACGAGCACGCCGGATGCACCAATGACGAACGACAGGTTATTGTTGTGTCCCGAGTTAGCGTAACTGCCGGGCGAAGTCGCGCCGATCGCCGACCAGACGCCATCAACGACCCGTTCGGGTTTGCGAAACAGCATCGAGTCCAGCGCGCGGTCGGTAAATTTGACCGGCTTGCCCGCGTCACGCCATTCAAAAAATCCGGGCGCGTAATTCTTAACGTTGGAGTAACCCATTTTTTCCAGGGTTTCCGCGGCCAGCGGGCTGCGCTGGTTGATACCGCAATAAACCACGATCGGCGTATCCTTGTCGGGCACTTCATTGGGCATGCGGAACTCCAGCCAGCCGCGCGGCAAGATGATCTCACGGCGGGCGTCAATCATGCCGCCGCGCGCATTGACCTCGCTTTCGTGGCGTACGTCGATCACCACGAGCTCAGGCTCCTCAGCAATCAGGATTTCGAGTTCCGCGGTGTCGATATTGTGTATTCGTTGATTGACCTGATCAAGATACTCAAGTCCAACCAGCGGGCGGGTTTCCTGCGTGCTGCCGGTCATCGGCGCCAGAAACAGGGAGCTGACGAGTGCGGTATAGAGGTATCGTATATTCATCTGCAACTCTTAATTATTGATTCAAAAGCTCTTGTTCCAACGACAGGAATACCTGGTAGGCGTTGATGCGATTGCCGTCGGAAAACGTCGGCAGGTGCTCGAATTGCGACCAGTCGGTTTGCGCATAAATTTCGTCGAAGCTCATCAAGTCTTCGACGCCGGCGGTGAAAGTATCGCGCATGAATTGTAGATAGCGACGCGTCAGACTGAGCGTTGCGGCCGGGTCGAAGGAGGCCGGGCCATGACCCGGCACCAACGCGTGCAAGCCGCCAGTCTCGAGTTTTTCGAGTGTCTGCAGCCAGTGGGCGGTGTCGCCATTACCAATAAAAGGAATGCGCTCCTCAAAAATCAGATCGCCCGAAAATAACACGTTGTCGGGCTCTACCAGCAAGATCAGATCGCCGTCCGAATGCGCCTTGCCCTGATAATTAATGGTGATGCGCTTGCCGCCAATAGTAAAGCTGGAGGATGATTCGATAATTACATCCGGTGGCACCAGGATGGTGTTTTCGTCGACCCAGGGCTCGAGCGAAAAGCGCCGTTCGTCGAGCCTTTCTGCTGCGGTCTCCGATTCGAGGTAATCGTTTGCGCCCTTGGGCGCATAGATGACCGCTCCGGCTTCCTTGAGCACTTGCAATCCGTAGATGTGATCGGCGTGATAGTGGCTGGCGTAAACGCGTTTAATGGGTTGATCTGTTTTGGTACGGATCAGCCCCAGCAGCATGTGCGCAAGCGAGGGTGTACCGAGGGCATCGAAAACGATAACGCCGTCACTGGTGATGATAAATCCGGCATTTGAAATGAAGCCCTGGTTATCGGTTGCCACTCTCGCCTTGCCTTGAACATAATAGACATCGGGAGACAAAGCCTGGAGCTGCATCTCCACAGTCGCAGGCGAATACTCGGTCGCCGCGCAAAATTGTGAAAGCAGCATCAACAGCAAGATCAAAAAGGTTTTCAAGAAATGCCCTCCACGGAATTACCGCCATTTTCGGCAAGGCTTTGTGAAAACGGAATACTCACGTTGGGGGGAGTCGACAAACTTCGAACCGAGATCGACTATTTCGAAAGGGGATCAGGCATTTGGCCCCTTACCACCGAAACCCACCTGAAAACCCCAATATATTCAAGGAATAGAGCCTTTCCTGTGGGGCTATGCCGTCTAACTTATCGGTGGCCGGTCAACATACTTAATGCGGCTTTGCTGCGGGGTCTGTTACTGGCCGAAGATTGCCTCCCACCAGGGTTTTATCAGCGCCTGCTTACGAGAGAACAGACGCTCAAATTCTATATGTCAGCGGCAATAACCAAACCGAAGCGGAATTTTATTGGTTTTGAAACCAGATAGTCAAGTGATCGAGGTCGATGGAAAAACCTGATCACATTTGCTCTTAACTAAGCCCTCAATTACTCGATCTAAAGGCCAATTAGTTCGGCGTGTAGTCCTTGTTCTTTTGCTGTCTTAACGAAAGCTAAAGAATTGACAACATTTGGATCATATGCAATTACCAACAGATGTGGTTTTTCGTCCTGGCAATCTGCGGCCATTACACCATCCAAACCAAATAATTTATCGCGTAACTTTTCTCGATCTTCATGACTGGTGTTTTCATCGATATGCATTGTGATATCGGCTATTTGATCAGACATAATACTCCCCTATCAAAAAACATCTGGATTCTATACACACCAGCTCGCCTGATACATATCCCTATTATTAGGTAACCTTGTCTTAAGGGGATAGAAGCACAAAATATATAAATCAGGCCAGACCGATCTATTTTGGCAAATTGACGAGGTATTCTTTTTTTTCTAAATAGTCGTGAAGATATCGTAAACGTCTGTTTCTGGCCTAAGATCGCATCCCACCTGGATTTTATGAGGACCTCTTCTGGAGAAAACAGACCCTCGAATCTTTCATTTTAACAGGCCTCAGGTATCAGGTTTGCTGATTGAACGACCTTCCGCTATCCAGGACGTGATTCCATCCTGGACGTTTTAGACATTTTTGTACCCTCCCTTCGTCTCCAACCAATTGGACAATCTCGCAGTACGGTTCCCCGTTCGACAGATCACCGCAAATTCCTCATCCGGCTGGACAGTTTTTTCAGGTATTAAAAATCAGGCAGAAGCAAAGTAAATATTTTCTGATATTAGAATGCATAAAGAACTCCGGGTTGTAAATCTTAATCAGCCTAGATCGTTGGATTCGCAGCTACCGGGCAGTATTTCCAGACCAAGGGTATTGTCAATTGCAGCAAATATATATATATCGCGAAAGGGGTGTAGTCGATCTTTCAAATAATGGACATCCTATGCCAATCATGCGAGTAACGAGGAAATAGACGACCGACTTCTAGCAGATTCCAGTGTCCGCTATCGAGAAAATAATTTGGTCCTGCTCGAGAAATAGTAGAGTATGACCAGAATCAGATTTGGTTTAAAACGTGAAACTATTCGTCAAATCCCGTTGTCATCATTCCTAAGACTGAACAAAGGCGAGTTTACAGACATGATAACCCGGCGCAGTGTTTTAAAATCAGGAGCGATTGCTTTTGGTTCAATGATGCTATCCCGGTCAAATTTCGTTATGGCTGCAGCTTCGAATTATGGGATTAAGGGGCAAATCGCACCCGAACTGCATGTCGACTACTGGATTGATGAAAATGGCGATCCTACAACGTTTAAAATAGCCGGCCATGAAGGAAAGTGGGTGTTCCTGAAATGCTTTCAGAGCTGGTGCCCTGGATGTCACTCACATGGATTTCCAGCACTCAAACAAATATCTGATGCGCTAGAGGGCAATCCTAAAATTGCTTTCGCCGGAATACAGACGGTGTTCGAAGGGCACTATACCAATACAGTCGATAAGGTTCGCGAAATTCAGTTGCAATATGATCTCCGGATGCCGATGGGTCATGATCCTGGCCCGGAAAAAGGGAATCCTCAGACCATGGTTAACTATCGCACGGGAGGCACACCATGGATGATCTTGATAAATCCTGATCGCGAAGTAATCTTCAATGATTTTGGTATCAATGCGGAAAAGGCAATCGATTTTCTCGTTAGTCAAACATCATGATCCAGGAATTTTATAAAAGCAACGAGCGTCTAGTCCTGGCCGAAGATTACCACTGATAGAGCGGTTTTCAGCGTCAGCTTTGGAGGAAACAGGCGTTGAGACTCGATATTTCAGCTTCTGCCAAGAACTGTGGATTCGATCAATCGACACTGACTCCTTTGACTTTCAACTCGGATGGCTATCAACTGTCCCCGGGGACCCAGATAACCCTGTCCAAAATTCTGGATTAGATTATTTCAAAGTGAGCATTGCGTGGTTTATTTCCACAAATCGAGGTTATATCTTGTGGGCAGGCGGAAAGGCAAATAACCAGATCCATTTCCGCACGCATTACGATGTAATCGCCCCTTTTGCTTACCGGTGGATTTGGCTTGATGACGCCATCAAGTTCTACGGGAGTGTTTTGCCAAAGGTTAAACGGTGACGGTAATTCGATTGGTTTCAGGCCCACCTCAACCATCGCCTCCCAGAAATTATCGGTGCAATTTCGATGATACTCCTTACATCCAAGTAACTCGTAACGGTATCGGTCACATGCCGCAAGTAAGGTGTCATGGGCACCCGGAGCAGAATCCTCCAGAATTTTCAAAATGGGTCTACGCCGGTTGGTGACCATGACATCGCCCTTACGCGGACACACGCGTTCAATCGATACTCGGCAATGTTCAAGAGACATATACTCACCGAGATTGTCAGGATTCAAGGCCCAGCAATCGACTACCTGCGTGCCGTGGGTATTAATCACTTTGATTTGACGGCCTTTTTTAACAAAGGCTGCCTTAGCATGACGCGCAGGGATGGAAACTAGTCGACTAGAAGATGTTGTTTTCTGCCTTGCCATGTTGCTTGCCTGCCTCGCCGGAAACCAGGTGAACTTCATCATGTTTCGGCTTTCAAGTAAATCGTTAGGACTTTCAATCCATGTGCCCGCTCAGGTCCGGAAGTAGAAGTTAAGGAATAAATTCTAAATGTCTGCTTTGGCCGAAGATTGCCTCCTGCTCGGGTTTTATGAGGGTCTGCTTAGGAGAAAACAGACACTCAGAAACGATTAGTAGGGGGCGGCTACCGACCCAAAAGAGACTCTCGCTAGCTGCTGGAAAATAAGCAAAAAAGCCTTCTTTTATCGCAGGGAATGAGAACTTCAAGCTGCAATGGTTTCTGGCAGCCCAGCTTTTTCGAGGTCTATGGCAAGCTGCCGTGGAATTCCGTAGGTTCTTTAGACTATTGCCGCGGAAAGGGTTAGTCTATTGCATGACAAATACAGCAGAATAACGAAAGCATGGATTCCGCTAACGCTACCGGCTCAATAGCAGAAGGCAAGATGACCAACTCCATTGTCCTCATCGGCAACTCCCTGCCGAGAATATGTGGTATTGCAACCTTCACTACGTATCTTTATGAATCAATCGCGCAGCATGCTACCAACACAGATTGCTGGATCGTTGCGATGAACGACCAGCCGGAAGGCTATTCCTATCCGCCGGAGGTACGACTCCAGATCAACCAGGATCAACTCAATGAATACAGCCTTGCAGCCGACCAGCTTAATCTCAACCATGTAGGAGTGGTCTGTGTTCAACATGAATATGGCATATTCGGCGGCGAGCGGGGAAGTTTCATTATCGAGTTGTTGCGTGATCTCAAAATGCCGATTGTGACCACTTTACACACCCTGATGAAGGATCCTAGCGACAGGGAACGAGACATCATTTTGCAGCTCGCTGAGTTTTCCGATCGGTTGGTCGTGATGAGCGAACTTTCAGTCGACATATTACGCGATATTTACAAGGTGGAGGCGGAGAAAATTGCGCTGATTCATCATGGCATTCCTGACGTTCCCCTGTTAGACACCTCAACATATAAGGACAAGTTTGACGCAACCGAAAAGAAGGTCTTGCTTACCTTTGGACTGCTATCACCGGGAAAGGGTATCGAAACGGTGATCGATGCACTGCCAGAAATTGTGAAAACCCACCCGGATGTAATTTACATGGTGGTCGGTGCCACCCACCCCCACATCAGGGCGGAACAGGGGGAGGATTATAGAATCAGTCTTCACAGGCGCGCGAAAATACTCGGAGTTGAGGGCCATGTCGTTTTTTACGATAAATTCGTGGTGGAGGAGGATCTGCTGGAGTTTATTGGTGCAGCTGATATTTATGTCATACCCTACTTGAACGAGGCGCAGATAATTTCCGGCACGCTCGCTTATGCACTGGGAATGGGTAAAGCAGTCATATCCACGCCTTTCTTACACGCTCAGGAATTACTCGCTGACGGCCGGGGCAAGTTGTTTCCCTTCCGTGACCACGCTCAGCTTGCCAGAGAGGTTACCGATCTGCTGGATCATCCTGACAAACTTCGCGCCATACAGCGTAAGGCTTATGATTACGGTCGGCAAATGATCTGGAGTAATGTCGGCAGTCGTTATATCGAGGTTTTCGAACAGGTACAGATTCATCGTTTACGCAAGTCTGTACCAGTATTCAAGCTGAGCCCGCTTGGCTTGCGACAACAGGCGCTACCGGAAATCAAGCTCGACCATTTGCTACGTATGACGGATGGGGTGGGCATGCTGCAGCACTCCAAATTCACCGTGCCGGATCGGGAACATGGATATTGCGTAGACGATAATGCGCGTGCACTGATTGTTGCTGTTACCGCGCAGGCATTTCGGCTCCGAGATGACTCGCTGAAGGGTCTTGCTTCCACCTACCTAAGTTTCCTCGACCATGCTTTTAATTCCGAGCACGGCCGGTTTCGTAATTTTATGTCCTATGATCGCTGTTGGCTGGAAGAGACTGGTTCGGAAGATTCGCATGGTCGTGCGCTGTGGGGTTTGGGAGTCGCGGCGACTCTGGGTCGGAATAACGGACAGCTAAGTCATGCCGCCGACTTATTTCAACGCGCTTTGCCTGTGGTCGAGAATTTTACCTCGCCACGCGCCGTTGCTTTTACCGTCATTGGTATCCATGCCTTCCTGTCTGGTAATCGTGACAATATCCAGGTTGAAACCCTGTGTAAAATTCTTTCAGATAAGTTGATGCAATGGTTCAGAAATCTCTCCAGCCCGGACTGGCCCTGGTGTGAAGAAACCTTGACCTATGACAATGCACGCCTGCCGCAGGCATTGTTGTTGTCCGGGCAGTGGCTGGCTGATGACGAAATGTTACAGACTGCTTTGCGTGCGCTGACCTGGTTGAAGGAGATTCAACACGATCAGACAGGGTGTTATTTTGCTGCCATCGGTAACTATGGTTGGTTTAGCAAAGGGCATGTTAAGGCCCGATTTGATCAGCAACCTATCGAGGCCGCTGCGATGCTGGATGCCTGTATCGAAGCATTCAATTTTACGCGAGATGAGGAATGGATCACTTACGCCTACCGCTGTCTTAACTGGTACCAGGGTGATAACGAACTAAATATTTCGCTCTATGATCATGCGACCGGGGGTTGTCGGGACGGGCTGCAGGCGCACAGCGTCAATGAAAATCAGGGCGCTGAATCTACTCTGTGCTGGCTTATGGCTTTACTCGCCATTTACAAACACCAAGGTCAAAGTGAGATCAATCGGAAGGATGAAAAAGAGTCTGCCCAGGTAACTGACAAAAAACAAGTGGCTGCCAAAAGATCCGATATGGCGTAATTTTGTTACCTCGGCAAATCCCCATGGGCGGTTTTGTTATAGCGCAACCTTGCCATCAGATCTGACAGGTTCAGGGTTGCAATACCGCAGCGCTGGTCAGCCGAAGCATAGGGGATGATCAGTTCATCCTGAAAGATCATTGCGCCACAACTGTAAACCACGTTTGGTACATATCCGTCTCGGTCATGTTCGTTTGGTACCAGAATCGGCTCGTTGATGCGGCTGATCACGCGAGCCGGGTCGTCCAGATCCAGCAGCTCAATACCCAGACTATAGGTTCGCATCGGCCCGACACCATGGGTAATAACTAGCCAGCCTTCGGCTGTCTCAATGGGCGAGCCGCCATTGCCCATCTGGAAAAATTCGTACGAAAACATGGGTTTCTGCAATATCTGGACCTGTTTCCAGAAATGTATATTATCCGAGAACATGATGGCGTTGTTCTCTCCATCCTGACGCGACAGCGAGACGTACTTTCCTTTAATCTTTCTGGGGAACAGGGCCATACCTTTACCTTGCGCTTGTATTCCATTCAAGGTACTGATCTTAAACGAGAGAAAATCCGTCGTCTCCATAAGTTGAGGTAGAATGGTTTTACCGTTGTAGGCCGTATAGGTGGCGTAGTAGATAATTGTGCCGTCGTCTTCTACGAAACGCACGAAACGGGCATCCTCGATCCCTGCGCTCTCTGACTCCGACCTGGGAAACAGAACCCGCTCGGAAATCTGGTGATCCGGTCGAAATAAAATCTCATAATTGGAACGCGCCAGCCACATCGCTTTTTCAATGACATCTTTTTTATCACTTGCCCGGATTCTATTACCGTTACAGTGCTCATCAATTTTCTCCTGTAACGCAGTGAAAGTGAATTTGTCTGCTAAATCGCTGAGCAACCATTTTATTACCTTGTTACTGGCTCCCATGTCGTGAAGTTTTAAATGAAACAATTCTCGATCGTAGCTTGAATCAGTATGGATCCTGGGGGTGCGCACATAGTTGCTCTGGGGATCAAAATACATATCATTATTTTTATCGATAATTCCGCTGCGAAACTCGATGGACGAGATATGGCCTTCACCGATAGCGCGGAAGCTCATGATGAATCGGCAGGATCCCTCGGGATCCGTTGCCAGACTTGTGACCCGAACTATGGAAGGATTGAACAGGGCTGCTGCCTCCACGGAGTACTCGGCGGTGAAGTAAGATCCGATCAGAAGCTGCCGTTGTTCGGTTAGTTTGCTGCCATCAGGAACATGGCAAGCTACCCTGTTGAAATTTCGTTCTAGGACTTCTCTAAAATATCGGTGACGAGGAGAAAAGTCGTACATGACGGTTTCCAGTAATCTACCTACTTCGTTTTCGTCAAGATCCAGCACCCGGTTGATGATGTTGCGGATACGCTCTTCATTGGGCGGGATATAGGGACGAGTAATAACGCGGCCGATATTCGCATTTAACACGATGGGCTTGCGCCGCGCCTGTGGTACCGGGGGGATAGAACTGGATTCTGCCATGGGTATGTCCAAATGTGTTGCAGACCATTAATTCTGCTTTACAACAAGGGCTAAATTTCGCATAAGAAATGTCATTTTTCCTCCCACCAGTTCACATTCGAGCCTTTGTGTTTCCAGTCCGACACCAGGGCTGTATTATTCTATTTTAGTTCATTCAGTGTATCGTGTTACCGTAGGCTTAAGTTTAACTCCAGATCCATAATCACGATGACCAGCAATAGCGGGCAGGTGGATAATACATGAAAATTGCGATGTTGAGTCCCTTATCCTGGCGTACACCACCGCGACATTACGGACCATGGGAAAACGTGGTCAGTCTGCTCACCGAACAGCTGGTATCGATGGGCATCGAGGTAACGTTGTTTGCCAGCGGAGATTCACTCACCTCAGGCAAACTTGCCTGGATTTGCGAACGACCCTACTCTGATGATCCCAGCATCGATCCCAAAGTATGGGAGTGCCTGCATATTGCTGAGCTGTTCAGACGTGCCGATGAATTCGATCTGATTCACAATCATTACGATTTTCTACCGCTCAGTTACAGTGGCTTCACAAGTACACCAGTTGTTACCACGATCCATGGATTTTCTTCACCCTCAATATTGCCTGTTTATAAACAGTACAACGACAGCACCTATTATGTGGCAATTAGTGAAGCCGACAAATCGGCTGAACTCGATTACATTGCCACAATTCACCATGGGATCGACCTCAATCAGTTCAAATATCAACCGGAAACAGGAGACTACCTCCTGTTTCTCGGTCGTATCCACCCTGAAAAGGGGGTTCATGATGCGATTGAGGTTGCAGCTAAAACCGGTAAACGTCTCGTCATCGCCGGAATCGTGCAGGACGAGGCCTATTTCAAGGAGCAGATTGGACCCCGCATTGATGGAACTAAAGTGGAATACATAGGCTCTGTCGGGCCGGAAAAAAGGCAGGAAGTTATGGGCGGCGCACTGGCCCTGTTGCACCTGATTCATTTTGATGAACCGTTCGGCCTAAGTGTGGTCGAATCCATGGCCTGCGGTACGCCGGTCATCGCATATGATCGGGGTTCAATGCCGGAACTCATTCAAAATGACAGCAGCGGATTTATCGTTGATGATCTGGATGCTGCAGTACAGGCAGTGGGCAAAATTAACAGCCTCGACCGGCGCGTCTGTCGGGACGATGTAGAAAAGCGTTTCACCTGCCAACGCATGGCGCAAGAGTACCTGGGCATATACCAGAGGATACTTGAGGAGCGAGAAAACTATCGTCCCTGGGGACACTATGAAGATTTACTCGAACATAATGATCATAAGATCAAGGAACTTGTTGTTAGCCCGGGTGAGCGGCTGAGCCTGCAAAAGCACCAGCGTCGAGCCGAACACTGGACTGTGGTTAGTGGCGAAGCCCTGGTCACCGTGGGCGAAAAAGAAATTCCCCTCAAGCCAGGTCAGTCAGTAGATATTCCAAAAGGCGCAGTCCACCGAATCATGAATCCCGGCGAGGTCCCGCTGATTATAGTAGAAGTTCAGATGGGCGATTATTTTGGAGAGGACGACATTATTCGGCTGGAGGATGACTATGACCGTTGCAACTAAACCACCGCCAGTTATAAAGCGTTATGATTCCAATCCGATTCTGACAAAGGACGATATCCCTTATCCGGTAGAAACCGTACACAATGCCGGTATTACGAGGTATGACGGTCGCATTATCATGCTGTTTCGATCCCACCTGCGTAGCGGTCGTTCCATTATCGGTATTGCCGAAAGTGAAGACGGCTTCAAATTCACGGTTGGTCAGGCGCCTTTCATGGTTCCCTCGAGCGAAGGCAACTTTGCTGAATACGAAGCCTTTGGAGTGGAGGACCCCAGGATCTGCTACATCGATGGAGAATATTTGATCACTTACAGTGCCTATTCACGCCACGGTGTGCGCATCGGCCTCGCGAAGACCCGGGACTTCAGATCCTTGGAGCGAGTCTCGCTGATTTCGGAGTCAGACATGCGAAATGTTGTTATCTTTCCCGTACGCTTTAACGGTCGTTACGCGCGGCTCGATCGTCCGCATTCGGAAATCAGTCCCTGGTCAGTGTGGTTATCATGGTCTCCAGATTTAATACACTGGGGTGATTCCGAAGTGGTGATGAAACCAGTGCCCTATCATTGGGATGAGAGCAAGATTGGACCCGGTGCAACGCCGATCCGCACCGACCGTGGCTGGCTTTGTATTTATCACGGCGTGTTCGAAACCATGGATGGAGCAGTGTATCGTCTCGGTGTGGCCTTACATGATCTAGGTAATCCCGAGAAAATTATCGGCATCGCAGACGAATGGGTACTGGGCCCGGAAGACCCCTGGGAGATCACGGGTTACGTACACAATGTTGTTTTTACCTGCGGTGCGGTAGAGGATGATGACGGGGATGTCAAAATTTACTGGGGTGGTGCAGATACGGTAATGTGTGTTGGCACGGCACGTGTCGATGATCTGATCGATCTCTGCCTTGATAATAGCCGTCCGCCGTTTTAAAGGCCGACACTAGCCAATCCAATGACGCATATAGTAGTGATGAGAGGATTGCCCGCGGTTGGATCAATATCGATAGGAAACTGATTATTGTCATATCTAAGTGTCTGTTCATGGCCGTTTGCAGAAGCTCAAATCGAATTTTTCAGTGTCTCCTTTGGAGAAAACAGACGCTCAAACTCAATGCATCAGCGGCGATTTACGACCCAACTCGGACATTTATAAAAAAGCCATCTTATTCGAGATGGCTTCTTTACGGGCGTCATTTGTACACCCCATTGCTTGATTGGCCTTATTTGGATCAGGCAGCTTGATAATATACTAATTAACGGTTTTACTCACCTCGACTGAATAACTACTTTCTATGCCAGATGAATTGAAAGATGTCATCGCGAAATACCAATCTGAACTAGCCAGATTTTCGACTAAATAGCTTGTTAGTCCCGGGTTGTTAATGGTTATGGTATCGCTATAGCTGCCTGGAGATGTACCGTAACGAATCTTGTAACCCGCTAAATCGGTCAACGCGGAGCCATCCGTGTTCTCAGTTGGTGGCGTCCAGGACAATAATGCTGTTCCATTACTATTCAGCACAATCGTCACATTGACCGTATCATTCACGGTCCCACCCGCTCCACTACAGGTCAACGTAAATTGCCTGTCAATCATCAATGCACTAATGGTCTCGGCACCCGACATACCCTTAATTCCTGACCAGTCACCCGAAGCCATGCAACTCGTGGCATCGGTAGTACTCCAGTTCAGTGTGGTTGAACCATTCTGAGAGATGGTACCTGGGTTTGCCGTAAATGAAAGCGTGGGCAATGGAGCGGCCACCGTGACACTGACCGAATCATTCGCGCTGCCGCCGGCACCGCTACATGTCAGGTTAAAGTTGCTGTTTGTGGTTAACGTGCTCATGGTCTGTGAACCCGATGTGGCCTTACTCCCCGACCAGTCACCTGAGGCCGTACAGCCGGTGGTATTGCTGCTACTCCAGTTCAATGTGGTTGAGCCATTGAAAGGCAGACTTGATGGACTAGCCGACAGGGTGATCGTGGGTGTGGACGGGGACGAGACTGTGACGTTGACAGATTTATTCGAGCTTCCGCCTGCACCACTGCAGGACAGATTAAAAGTACTGTCGGTTGTTAATGCGCTTATGGTCTGAGAACCTGAAGTGGCCAAGCTGCCAGACCAGTCACCTGATGCTGTACAACTGCTGGAATGTTTGCTGCTCCAATTAATTGTGGTCGAACCATTCATTGATACATTGGACGGGCTTGCAGATAGCGAAATCGTGGGTGCCTTAGGTCCTTTAACTGGGATATTTACCGTATCCTTAATCTTTCTCCCTTTATATGCCACGGAATCGAGTCTCTCTGCATCCGCTTCACCATCCATTTCAGTGCAAATTAGTTCGAAAGTACTGTCTAAAATTAGTGAATTAATTACTTCAGAACCTGTAGTATTTTTATTCCCTGACCAGTCACCCAATGCAACGCAATCTTGCACCTTGTTGGTTGACCAGCTCAAGGTAATGTTGCCACCGTAGTCTACCGTTGAAAGATTACTATGGAGTGTTACCCTTGCTCCGTCATCAATCGTATTATTCGTTGCCCGAGTCGAGCTTCCACCCCCGCTCTCAGCACAACCGGATAGATATAAGATCAAACCGAGGCAGGTCATTATTTTCGTGACTTTAACATTCGCCATTTTGCATTTCCTCGCAAACAAAATTAGGCCTGAACGGCCAAGCATCACGCGCACTGCCCTGTGCGAATAGCGTTTAATCTGATGGTTTGTTAGGGAACAAAAAGGCGGGAACTAAATGCCTGGTTGACTACCAGCCAAGAAATTGCGTAGAGAGGTTAGGTTCTGTTGGATCGGTATCGCGCAAAAAAAGCACAAAACGGATTCCGATAACATCGACCCAGTTCTGTACTTTTAAGGCAGCTCCGGCAACCTGGCTGTCGTAGCGTGCAAACGCTGTAGACCCACGGTTTTGCGCCCCAATCTTTCAATTGGATTGCCCTTATCAGATTAATAAAGACTTTAACACAACGTGGAGGATTTTTTCGAGTTTGTGATTTACTTCACTGTAAAACTTGCAACCTAGTATGAGTAAAATTTATTGTGAATGGCTGATTCTTTGACTTTGAATAAATGAGTTGCAAATGAAGGATAAGGAAAATTCTATTCTTTTATGCATTAGGCGAGCGTCCGCTCCTGGCCGAAGATTGCTGCTGCTAATTTTGCTTTCAGCGTCTCCTTTGGAGAATGCTGACGCTCAAACTCGATTGACCAGCGGCGTTTTACGACCCATCACAGACATACAAGACGAATTAACTTATTGCATCCGACTCAGCTTGTTGGCTCTTCACGGAACACCGGCAAGTCGTCGGTAATTTCATACCACTTCGCCATGTCACCGACGTAGATATGCCTGACAGGTTTGACACGGGGGTCGTCGTCCAAAGCGCCGAACGGTATCACCGCAATTCCTCTGTCGGAGTCGAGGCGAGGCATCTTCGATCCGCAGTTTTTACAAAACACTTGCGTGAAATATTTCGCATCGGACACTTTGTAATACGCCAGGTTATCTTCTCCTTGTGCAAACTTGACACCATCTAGCGAGGTAAACCCGTTGGTCGCGTGCGCCGCGGAACGGGCCTTTCGGCAGCGATGGCAATGACAATTCTGCACCAGATTAAAGGGCTCGCTAATATGGAATTTCACAGCTCCACACATGCAGCTGCCACGAACGATACCCTCCGATTCGGGCTCGAGTGGTTTCTCTTCCACACGCTGCATCCCGGTAAACTCTGGGTAGTCGTGGTGCCGGGGCAAGTCGCCGGTAATGTCGTACCAGGGCGCGCTATGTGCTGTGAAGACATGGCAGTCGGATTTCTTGCCGTCGTCGTGACACCCGCCCGGGGCAAGCCAATGATTCCCCTGCTCGCTGGGGTAAGGCACCACCGAGCCACAATTGCCGCAAAAGCTGCGGGTCAGCAGATGCGATGAACGGTATCGAACGATGCTATCGGTTCCGCTGAGCCAGTTGAACTGCTCCGGTTTGATAAACCAATAAGTGGCGAATGCTGAACCGTGGGCCTTACGGCACAACTTGCAGTGGCAATTGAATGCGTTAAAGGGTTCCGCCGTGATTTCCCATTGCAGGACCCCGCATAAACAGCTGGCTTGATTCTTCATTTATATCACTCGTTTCCTGGACCCAGAGTCATTCTAGCGGGAATGAGCTGTCCGCAGGCAAGGATATTGGTTATTCGACCGGAATGCTCGTTCCTGGCCGAAGATTGCCTCTCGCCTGGACCGAACGGGTGTCTGCTTACGAGAAAGCTGACCTTCAAAACATATGATCAGGTGCGAGTAACGACCCAAGAAAGCCACCCGGAATTAAACCAGCAGCTAACAAAGGTTACCAGTTAGGCCTTATTTACAAACCGAGAAGTCTTGAAATTCTGCAATGGAATTATTGTCACGATGCTCGAGCGCGATCGTTTCAGATTCATTTAAATCCCATATAAAGGAAACACTGACATTTTCCCAATTCTCGGTTTCCCAATAATCTGATTCAGAATACAGCTGCCTCGGTTTTCCGTACCGCTTTTCGAATTTTTTTTTTGTTTCCACGAAGACCGCCCGCGAATCAGCCAGCTTGAACTGCATTAAGTATAATTTCTGAGGCTTGGAGCAATAGATTAGAATGTATTTTGATTTGTTATCTTCAGGGCCGGCATACGTTTGCTGTAGGCCGTCAGTTATAACAAAAGACTCGTTATCAGATAAGTATCTTGTGACATCGAAGCGGCTCATACCGCTTTGAAAGCCAAAAGCAATCCATGCCTTGCTCTGGCCCGCCATAACTAACAGGGCTATAAGTACGATTGTTCTTAGCCACCGAATGCCGCACAATAGTTGTACCGAGATAAGCGCCTCTTATTCTGATCTTGACCAGTTCACGAATCTGCTTCATTCGAAGTCTTGGCCAGGCGGGTGTTGTTGCCGGCAGTCTCATCCGTTCCCAGGTCGTTGCCAAGCCCGTCGAAGAGCGTAACTTGAACGATACCGAAAGCTGGCGTTCCCCTGAGCGCGGTGGGTGTTGCGCCAAACCCGGTTAACCGCCGACGCCAGCCCGGTGCGGCCGGAAACTCCGGCAAGCTGCCGGACACGGTTCCAACGAAATAGGGTGGATACGGCACGCTTCGACTGAAGCCCCAGTTGAACATGGACTGGCCGTCGTTGCGCGCTTCATCCGTCGAAAACATGCTCTCGTCAAACAGAATCCAGCCGCCTTGATCGGGCGGCAGCTGTAACTCGAAGCCCGCGTCCCTGAGAGGATTATCGCCGTCCGCGAGGGCCGCCTGCGGAGTGACGACGAGCAGGCTGGAAAGTAAAGCGGTACAAAAAACTGTCGTTTTATTTTTCAGGGGCTGACCCTCTCTGGGTGTAGTTCAGCAAGAATATGCGCCATTTTAATTCATGTCTACCGGTGTCTAGTTGTCGTTTACCATGAGCGGCCTGCCGATTTGCTGTCGGAATACTGCTAGCCACAACAGGCGCGAGCAAATGATTTTTGACCTGGTAACCTATAATCGATTAGTCGGTGACAGGCTGCTTCCGGTTTTTCTGAGACCCGGTAAAAATGCTTTCCACGTCCCCTTTAGAGAAATTCGCACGAATTCGCTAGAATGAAACGCCAGGTTTCGGCGGAAATCCGAACCGACATAATCGACAAAATATCTTTAACGGGTTGCGATGAATAACAGGGTCATCAAAGACTGGTACGAAGTTACCCGCGTATCGGAAGACATCAGTCTTATCCGGGAAAAATACGTTGCAGCCTGGTTACGCTGCAATATCTGGCACCTACGTGGCAAAAACTACGATCTCCTAATCGATTCTGGAATGGGTTTAAGACCCTTGAAACGGGAAATCGCGATCCTCGGCGAAAAACCGGTTACCGTGATATCGACGCATTGCCATTTCGATCATATCGGAGGTGCACATGAGTTTAAGTGTCGCCTTGGTCACCGGCTCGAGGAAGCGCTTCATATAGAACCCAACCATGAAAACTCGGGAATCGCCGAATTTGTGCGCGCAGAAACTTTCCTGGCCTTGCCCGATCAGAAATTCCACTATGAAAACTACCGGGTTACACCTGCGCCATTGACCGGTTACCTTGATGAAGGTGATGTTATCGATTTGGGAGATCGGGTATTCCAGGTGTTGCATTTACCGGGGCATTCGCCCGGTTCTATTGCACTCTATGAAATGAAAACCAGGACGTTGTTCAGTGGTGATGCGATTTATGATGGCGAGTTATTCGATACGGTTTATCACTCGGAAAAAGCGATCTATCGAGAAAGTTTGCAGCGCTTACGCGAGTTCGATGTTGAAACTGTTCATGGTGGGCATTTTGAATCATTTGGGCGGCAACGCATGATTGAAATCATCGATGATTACCTGGCGGGGAGGGGTGCTATGGGCGACGCTGGCGCCTGGGTTGCCAGTCAGTTGGAGAAATGAAAGGAGGTTCGATATGCAGTTAACCAGGAATCGATTTATCAATAACCGCTGTACCGAATGACGATTGGATTACAATGCCGGATGGCTAACGTCAGTTTTTGCAGTCTGCTTACAAAAAATCTGGAAGATCAGGGAACTGCCTGCGATGATTAGCTTCGCGGGGTAAAACAGCATTCCGTTGCGAATCTGACAGTGCCGAATACTTGATACTGAGAATGAATCAGATAAAACCTGGATTACCACAAGGCTTTGAGATGGGGTCAAACCACGAGCCGCTCTACAAGCGGCTGCCGACCCACGATGAAAACGGCCAGTTTCTGAGCGATTTCATGATGCTGATACCGGGATTGAAGCATCGAACCGGGCAACATTTGAAAATACGCCTGGAAACAATCCATACAGTTCTGGGAGGTCACGATGACGTGGTATTTGCGGATCTAAATGCACCGCTCAATCTGCTGTGGGTCTCGGTCAAGACCCGTCACGGCTTGATTAACGAGCTGGTGGCCGAGATTCGGCTGCATATCCCGGAAGCCAGGCTAGTGGGTCACCCCGCATTCGGTAATCTGCGTGAGGATACGGATCAAAGGGCAATTAAGGGAAATGGCTAGAGAATCCTGGTCCTTGCAGTTTTTTCTACCTTATTGTCTGTCTTAAGGCGGCTATATGCTCCGGCCCCAGTCCGCAACAGCCTCCGACCATGCGTACGCCATTGTTTACCCAGATTTGCGCGAGTTCCGCGAGTTTTTCGGGTTCGATGATATCGACAAATTGCCAGTTGGGCATCGTGAAATAGCCGGATTCAGGATAAATGCCGATTGGCCCGTCCCAGTGCCGTTTCACGATCGCAAGAGCCTCTTCGACGTCCGTGATCGGAGTGTGCATGATGTTCATCATCATTGCCGTATAGCCGGACAGCGCTAAAACGAGGTTTTCAAATTCAAGCGCGGTGTCATCGAAAACCGATAGCGTCGAGCAACCCGGAAATCTTTTGGCGCTCATGCCGATCCAGAGCGGTAATCCAAGATCCTGGATCGCATCGATAACGGCAACCGAAAAATCGATCTGCTCGCACATCTCCAATGCAAAAAGTTCAACCCCGGCTTCGGCCAGTATCTCGGCCTGCTCTCGCGCCGAGCGACCCACCGCTTCCGGCTGGTACCAGCGGGGATCGTCGGTGGGTGCCCACTCGCAGATTGAGCCGGCGATCGCTACCGGTCCCTGGGCAGCGTTTTCGCGGGCCTGCTGCGCCAACTTGACGGCACTCAGATTGATAGCCTTGACCTGGTTGCCCAGTCCACCGGGTTCCAGCATGTGCCTTGCTGTTGCAAAGGTGTTAGTGATAATGACTTCCGCGCCGGCCGCGATAAACTTTTCGTGAATCTGTTGAACGGCCTCGGGATGGGAAAGCACCGAACGCCCGCTCCATACCTTGCCATCCATGGGTACACCGCTTTTTTCGAGTTCAGTCCCCATGCCGCCGTCGATAATAAGCGGTGCTCCGGATCGGTTGATTCGATCTTCAAGCCAGGAAATGCTGGTGCTCATGGATTACTCTTTATAGTGCTCGCGTAAGTCATTACTGTACGGGGCCATTATATAGGTGTCGAACTCGATTTTCGGCGAAAGTTTATAGCTAACCGCAATGCCGTCATCAGCTCGTGATGGAAAAGAACCTGATTAGCGGTCGTCGAATGTTTTCCCGGTTCAGGCCTCTGTAATCGAGCCCGGGATTTCAGCCTCTGCGCCAGGGTGCGGCTTTAAATCATCCATGAAATCCTTGTGCTTGCCGGATAGTCGATAGGCGAAAGTCAGGATTTCAGCAATGACAACATAAAGCGCTTCCGGTACATGGTCGCCGAGATCGATCTGGTCCAACACGAGGGCCAGTTCATTATCTTTCTGGATTGGAATATTGGCCTCATGGGCCAGCCTGAGTATCTGGTTCGCAATTTCGTCATGGCCTTTAGCCGTCACCAGAGGGGCCTGTTTTCCATCGTATTCGAGCGCGATCGCAAACCTGGGAAGCTTATTCACGGGATTAGACCTCGATATCGATGAGTGACTCTGGGTAGGCTGTCCTCCCGACGGGTCCGGAATTGGCAAGGGTCGCGGGAAAGCTATGAAACTCGCAATTCGTGAAGCCGGCACTGCGTAGCTGTTGCTCCAGTTCAGGTAGCGCCTGTTCGATCTGATTTCGGGTTTGGTCCTGTTCCGAGTAAAAGCTCGCGGCGACTGCCTGACCTTCGAGAAACAGGTGACAGGAAACTGGACCGAGGCCTTCAAATTCGAAACTCAGGCGGATATCCCAGCCGTTATCGCTGTCTTCCATTGACTCGCCGCGCTGTGACAGATCTATCTGAATCGGCTTGATGTCCTGTTTTTCGAGGAACGGCAGGGCGAGGCTTAGTGACAGGGGTTGTTGCGTTTCCTGCTGCATGCCAAGCGTTGCCCGCTGTAACAGGTGCTGCGTCAGCGATTGCTCGATCAGCTTCACGCCATCGCGGGCATACTGCTGTAACATTTCTTGCTGTGGTGTCCTGGCAGGAGCTGCATCATCGCCAACCGCGGCCTTGATCTTTAGTTGTAGCGCCTGGTCGAGTTCACGGCTGAACGTAACCTGGTCCATCAGTTTATTTAACGATCCCACGGGATCCGGTGTCGTTGATAAAGTGGATCCGGATCGGGGCGCGCGGATCAGGCTCGCAAACTCAAACCATTGCTTTATTTGCGTAACGTTCAATTCGGCTATTCGGGGCACCCATTGCAGTAACATTTGCAAGGTTCCGGGCCCGCTACCAGGAACCGGCACCGTCGTCGTCTGCGATGCGTTGGCCGATAGCCGGGGCGTTTGCGAGGTCACCCGGTGCTGGGCGTCTGGAGTCGTCGCCGGGGGTTCTGTCGGTACGGAGCTACCTGCCGGGGCAACGGGTAAGGACACGGTCTTCCCGGTATTCGTCGGGGCGATACTCACGCCATGCTTACCGGTTACTGTAGTGCCCTGCCGGTGCGACCCGATAATGGGACGAAAATCATCTGCTGGCAATGCCGACCTCGAAGTAGCAGGTTTGGCGACCGGAGTGCGCTCGAAAGACTGGTTGCCTTGCTTGTTTATTTGCTGCAGCAATGCGGTTATCTGGCGGTTGTTTCCGGTTTGCACGGGTCTGGATTCGGTTCGCGTGTCGTTGGATGCTGTCTCAGTGGGCGGCCCTGGCGTTTTGACAACGGTCGGTCGGTATTGATTTTCGGGTGTTGGCATTCCCCCGGTTCTACCGGGGCTGGTTGAGGCCTGGTTACTTAACGCGGCCGTTACTGCCCGGGATACCGCGGTCGAGTTTCCTCCACCGAAGGTATCCGTAATCCGGTTGGTCACCGGCGCCGCCTGCGAAGTCGGAGAACTTGTGACCTTGTTGACCAGGTTTAATAACTTGACCAGGCTTTTGGAGCCGGTCTCGGGTTGACCCGGTACCAACTGCTTGAGCATGGCCTTGTAAATGAGTTTCCGATCCACGGGTGTGATTTCGATTTTCTGGCTGGCATTGTTACGTTGCAGGCTGAGCAATTGGCCCCGGGCGATGCCCGGCTGGTGTGGCAGGGTCAGGATTTGCTCTGCAAGCCTTATCTGGATGCGCTGTGGCACTACGCTGGTTACGATCGCGAGTACCGCCGTGTTAACCGGCACCAACCGGGTCAGGCGCGGATTCTGATTGTCGTCAAGCGTCACTGGCCCCGATTGTCTGGGGCTGACCTTGAGCACAGGCTCCAGGTCGCTTCCGGCAAGGCGCAAATTGAGCTGATCACCCGTCTTGTAGTTCAGTGAATTGGAGGTCAGTATTTCTCCGAGTCGACTGCTTAATAAAAGCTTGTCCTGCAATACCTTGATTACCTCGGCTTCGATGGTTCCTGCTGCCTTGAGTTGTGCCAACAGGTTGCTGGATTGCAAAACCGGGGACCTGGCTGGTAGGGAGTCGTCGAGACTTTTTATGTCCATGCTGGCAATTATTTTCCACCCCGGGTCGGAAGCTGCCGTTTGATCAATTTATATCGAACCCAAAATGCCGGAATCGGCGCCGGGACTATGGGTAGAGCGTTGAAATTATGTCGCCTGGAGGGATATTCGGCCGCGACGGCAAGTTCTTGAGGCGGTTTATTGTCTCGAATGCCGATTTCGTCGTCAAAATTCGACAAAAAAATGTCATTTTGACTGATTTAAACTTAATAAGACTTTTAAATTATTGATTTTAAAGGAATTTATTAATTGGCACGCAATTAGCATGTATTCCCAGGAATGCAGCAGTTAAGAAAAAGGTGAGTATTACATGGCTCAGACAATTCAATTAATAACCGGTGCTAAATCGGTGCGACGGGCGCCTGGCCAGGTAATTGCCCTGGATCCTCGACCGGTTGAAAAGGCCCGGGGCAGTAAAAAATACCTCCGTGTATTGCAGATTTCAGATTTGTTGTCGCGCCATCTCGAAGTGTCCCAGGTCGTCGAGGCATTCATGGCCGAAATCGTCAGTGAAGTTGATTATTGCGGGTATCGATTCGAATGCGACGACATTGAGACCAGGATCGAACAGGGCTCTATAGAAGGATTCAGCGCGAGCTATCGGCTCAAGATGCAAAACCAGCTATTGGGCGAAATAACCCTGTTTAAACGTTCGAACTTTAACAGTCACGAACTCAGCGAGCTCGAAGACCTGCTGTGTTCGTTGATTTACCCGGTTAAAAATGCATTGATGTACCAGATTGCGCTCAAGTCTGCCTACCGCGATCCGCTGACTGGTTTGAACAACCGCATGTCGATGGAGAAGTACCTGCCGCGGGAAATAGACCTGGCTAAACGCCATCGACAACCGATGGCGATACTGGTGATGGATCTAGACGGTTTCAAGCAGATCAACGACAACTGTGGTCACGAAGCCGGCGACCAGGTGCTGCGCGAAGTAGCCAGCGTCATTAGCCAAGTGGTACGCAATACAGATCTCGTCTATCGCTATGGTGGCGATGAATTTGTCGGCGGCCTCGCGCAAACTGATATCCACGGTGCGGTCGATGTTTGCGAACGTATCCGCAGCAGTATTGATGAACTCGATCTGCAGGAATGCGGGGTCTCCGGGCAAGTCCAGATTAGTATTGGAATTACGCTGGTGCGTCATAGCGATAATTTCTGGAGTGCATTCAAGCGCGCCGACAAAGCCTTGTTGCGGGCGAAATTGAGCGGTAAAAATCAGATCGTCATCTGTTAAAGAACTGGATGGCTCGCATCGGGTTCGTAGCATAATTGCATTAGATAGCCTATATCTAAGGCTCGAGGTGTCGTTCCCCGTTGCACCTCGAATTGAACACTACACCTAAAGGCATAATCCAGGGAGGCGTGAGAGTTCCATGGCCACAATACTGGCAGTCGATGATTCATACACAATGAGACAAATGCTTGCCGTGACGCTGCAAAATGATGGTCATGATGTGATCCAGGCCGAAGACGGGAAGGTTGCGCTAAAGATGGCACGTGCGCAGGCTTTTGACCTGGTTATTACCGATGTTTATATGCCCAACATGGACGGCATCACGCTGGTCTCGGAATTGCGCAAGCTGCCGGGTTTCGAGGGAACGCCACTGCTGGTATTGACGACGGAATCGGGCACCGACAAGAAGCAGGCCGGCAAACGTGCTGGTGCGAACGGATGGATAGTCAAGCCTGTTAACGAAGCCCAGTTGATCGATGTCATCAGGCGCACGCTAGGTTAAACGCCGGATTGATGGCGAACGATCGATTGATCCCGGCCCAGCTCGTGGTTGCTGATTGATCTATTTTGTACCGCAATCGTGTCAAAGACCGAGTACCCAAGTTCAAACTTTACATTGAAAGGTCCCTGCAAACCTTTGATAAGTGAAGAATTTGGTCTATAAAATAAAGGTATCGGCGAACCTGAAATGAATGTTAAGGAATCACGTGCCGGGATGGCGTTGGTGTCAGCGAAATCGCAGACCGCAGAATCGCAATTCTCACTGGACCTTGGCAGCGTTGAAATGGTTTAATCACGCCGGGCTGCAACTCGGAAGAGGTAATACAATGAGTATAAATATGACGGTTACCGATGACGGTAACAAAGTCACCATCGCCGTTGCCGGAAAGTTCGATTTCCAACTGTACGACGAATTTCGGGCTTCCTACGCAGATACCGCAGGCAAGGGTACCGAGTATGTGGTAGATTTGTCGAATACCGAATATCTGGATAGTTCGGCATTGGGCATGTTGTTATTACTGCGCGAACATGCGGGCGGGGAATCGTCGAATATCGAAATTACCCAAGCCTCCCCCGAAGTGCGCAAGATTCTCGATGTTGCCAATTTCGGAAAATTGTTCAAACTTTAACGGGATTCTCTGATGATCGATTACGCTGAAAAACGCGACTTTTTGCGCATGCCTATCGATTGCGAGATGAGTTTTTCGAAGACGGGAAGTACCAGGCAATATACCGGCAGCGTTATCAATCTGAGCAGCAAGGGGATCCTGTTTACTTCCAACGAAGGATTTGACGAGGGTACCGTTCTCAAAATCACCCTGACGCCTAGTAACTCGGACACGCCCCCGATGGAGGCGACGGCTGTTGTCACCCGGGTTACCGATAACGAAGTGCTGTTTGAAATTGCATGTGAAATCAAGCTGGTTAAGGGCTAACCGGCACCATAGTGCGATTCGACGTAGTCTTTTACCAGGCCGATAAACTCGTCGGCAATATTATCTCCCTTTAAAGTAACGGTTTTTTGACCATCCTGGTAGACCGGCGCCACCGGATTTTCACCGGTGCCTGGCAGGCTGATTCCTATATTGGCGTGCTTGCTCTCACCTGGTCCATTTACGACGCATCCCATCACCGCAACCTTCATCGATTCAACACCCGGAAACTGGTGTTTCCACGCGGGCATCGATTGGTCCAATTCCTGTTGAATCTGCAGGGCAAGCTCCTGGAAATATTCGCTCGTGGTGCGTCCGCAGCCGGGGCAGGCCGTTACAGTCGGGGTGAAGGAACGTAACGCCAGGGACTGCAACACTTGTTGCGCGACCTTCACTTCGCGTTCGCGCGTTGCACCGGGCTCGGGCGTGAGCGAGACACGAATCGTATCGCCGATACCCTGGTTCAACAGAATGGCGAGGGCAGCGCTCGAGGCGATGACACCCGGGTCGCCCATGCCGGCTTCGGTCAGGCCAAGATGTAGCGCATATCGGCAACGTTCCGCCAGGGTTTGATAAACATCGATCAGGTCCGGCACACGGCTCATTTTACAGCTGATGACGATGTGATCGGCGGGAAGACCGATATCCTCGGCAAATGTTGCGCTGCCAAGCGCCGATTCGATGACCGCCTGGCGGTTGATGGTCGTGAGCGACAGCGGATCAGCGAGATTGGCATTGCGGGTGAGCATGTTCGCGAGGAGCTGCTGGTCGAGGCTGCCCCAGTTAACACCTATACGAACGGGTTTGTCGTGGCGACAGGCGATTTCGATCATGTCGCTGAACTGTTTGTCGCGTTTTTTACCATGCCCGACATTACCCGGATTGATGCGGTATTTTGCCAGCGCACGCGCGCAGGCATCGTGTTGAGCGAGCAATTTATGACCGTTGAAATGAAAATCACCAACGACGGGAACCCGGCAATCCTGGGCATCAAGCTGATCGATGATGTGCGGCACCGCGCGCGCGGCAGCGTCGTTATTAACGGTGATACGCACCAGTTCTGATCCAGCCTCGTATAGCAGTTTGATCTGCGCTACGGTTGCCGCGATATCGACCGTATCGGTGTTCGTCATCGATTGCACCACGATCGGTGCACCGCCGCCGATGATTACGCCGGAAACATCAACGCGATGCCTGCTGCTGTTAGTATCCATCAAATGTCGTCTACGTCCTGAAGGTCGCTAATAGTAATGAACATTGCCTGACAGTGAAAGCACTATACCCGCAGGTTAAAATTCGCCCGAAGTCAAATTTTCCGGGATTCGGTCACGGGGCCATCGATACCAGTAGGCTGTTTCGCAAGTGCAACAAAACCTTTAAAATCCCAGCCTGTTTAGACTGGAACCGTCGTGATTAGACAGGTAACCGTAATTGCCTTCGACCTTGATGATACCCTCTGGCCCTGCATGCCGACGATTCATCGTGCCGAGGAACTGCTGTATCAATGGCTGGAAAAACACTATCCGCGCATCACGGAACGATTTGATCCTGCTCAGATGCTCGAATACCGCCGCGAATTCAGCGGTCGCGAGCAGCACTACGCTGTGGATATGACCGCGATGCGCTGCGATTTCCTGCAGCACCTCGGCGAGATCCATGATTACGACGGCGAACAGGTCGCTAGGAACGGCTTTGATATTTTTTTCGAGGCACGTCAGCAGGTCGAGTTTTATGACGACGTATTACCTTGCCTGCACCGACTCGGGCAGAAATACCGTCTTGGTTCCATCACCAATGGCAATGCCAGTATTCCGCATGTTGGGCTCGATCACCTGATCGAGCATTCGGTCAGTGCTGCCGACGTGATGGCGGCTAAACCGGATCGCTTGATTTACCAGCACCTGGCCGAACGCTTCGAGGCCCTGCCGGAAGAAATTGTCTACGTGGGTGATCACCCCGTTTACGATGTGGTGGGTGCGCTGGAAGCCGGTTACCAGGCGGTCTGGGTCAACCGCGAAGGCGTCGCGTGGCCGCATCACTCACCTGCACCAGAGTACGAGGTGACCGATTTGCATCAGCTTGAGGCGTTGCTCAGTGATTGAGAATTCGAATCATCTTGGCTTCAACCTTCCGCGCCAGAATCGGTTGGGCAATAGCCGTCGGATGAATTCCGTCTGCCTGCATCAGGGCGGGATCACTGGCCGCGATCCCGTCGAGAAACCTGGGCAGGTAGTGTATTCCGAATTCGTCGGTAATGGTTTCGAAGATTTGCTGAAAGCGCTCGTTATAGGCGGCCCCGAAGTTCGGTGGCATGCGCACCCCGATCAACAGCACCGTTGTTGAGCGGTCTTCGGCAAGTTTTACCATTTGCCGCAGGTTTTCCGTGCTCTGCTCGAAACCGAGCCCGCGCAGCCCGTCGTTGCCGCCCAGCTCTATAATCAGGTGCGTGGGTTGATGTTCCGCCAGCAATCCCGGCAGGCGTTGCAGGCCGCCAAACGTGGTTTCCCCGCTGATGCTGGCATTGATAACGCTTGTTTGCGGAAAACTTGACCTTATATTGGAGCTGAACAGTTGCGCCCAACCTTTTTCTATCGATATATCGTGGGCGGCGCTCAGACTGTCGCCTACAATGAGGATGCGTGTCGCGGCGTGAGTTGCATTACCACTGCAGTGAAAGCCCAGCAACAAGAACAGGACCATGGCCGAAGATAATTTCTGCATTGAATTGAACCAGGTATGCAAGACCGTTGATACCCCGAATGGAAAGCTCGATATCCTAGACAATATATCGCTGGATGTTAAGTACCAGGAGGCCGTTGTCATCAAGGGTGCCTCGGGTTCCGGTAAAACCACGCTGCTGGGTTTGATGGCGGGTCTCGATCAGGCCAGCAGTGGAGACGTGATCCTATTTGGCCATAATCTGACCGATGCGAACGAAGAACAGCGTTCGTCGATACGGGCTGGACGAGTAGGCTTCGTGTTCCAGTCCTTTCACCTGGTGCAGGGTGCAACGGCAGCACAAAACGTCATGCTACCGCTCGAACTGGCCGGGATTGATGATGCCCATCAGCTTGCCATCGCGAGCTTGCAACAGGTGGGCCTGGAAGCTAAAACCGATACCCTGGTTGAGCATCTTTCGGGTGGCGAACAGCAGCGGGTGGCAATTGCCCGGGCCTACGCGACTAGTCCGAAGGTATTGTTTGCCGACGAACCGACGGGTAATCTGGATGCGGTCACCGGTCGCCAGATCACCGATTTAATGTTCCATTTACGTGACCAGTCGGGCACCACGCTGGTTCTGGTAACGCATGAAGAGGAATTGCTGGAACGAGGGGATCGCCAGATCCTGATCGAATCGGGCAAACTGCTAGCAAACTGATATGTAATGAAGGTTAAACGCGCCACTCTCCATTCCTATTGGCTGATGTTTATCGCCACCGTGATTACGGTCGGCATCGTCACCTCCAGCCAGCTGATTACCGATCGTATCGGGCTGTTGCTCGATCGCCAGGCGAGCGAATTACTGGCGGCCGATATGGTGATTGTTTCCAGCAATGAATTTGCGGACGAGTATCGCCAGGAAGCCCGCAGGCAAGGTCTGCAAATCAGCCAGAGTGCAAGCCTGCGTACCGCCATTTTTATCGACGATAATCCGCGGCTGGTAGAATTAAAGGCGGTCGATAATGCCTATCCGTTGCGCGGCAGGTTGGAAATAGCCCGGGAGGTAACCGGCACGCGCACCACGACAACAGAAATTCCATCGAGTGGCCAGGTCTGGGTTGATACCAAGCTCAGCGACCTCGTCGGCACCAGGATCAGCCTGGGCAATCAATCTTTCGATAGCGGCTGGCTTTTAACCTACGAGCCCGACCGGGGTGGGGCCATCTTTAACCTGGCGCCACGGGTACTGATGAATCTTGACGATCTTGCCGAAACCGGTCTCGTCATACCGGGCAGCCGCGTCCGTTATCGACTGATGTTTGCCGGCGAGCAGGCCGATGTAGCAAGTTACAAGAACTGGCTCAGCCAGAATTTGAAACCCGGGGAAGAAATCCAGGATCTAGAAAATGCCCGGCCGGAAATGCGACAGGCACTGGAGCGGACACGAAAGTTTTTTGCGCTTGCAATCGTGTTGACGCTGGTAATTGCGATGGCGGCAATCGCCATTACCGCCCGTTACACGGCCAGCCAGGAAGCCCCGAAAGTAGCGATGCTACGCGCCTTCGGCATTTCGCAGTTCAGCCTGCTGAAGTATTACCTGCGTCAGCTCGGTGCGCTCTGGATCGCGGCCACCGTCATCGGTGTGCTGGTTGGTTGGTGCACGCAATTTCCGCTGCAGTGGGCGCTGGATGGATGGTTTGGTAGAACGCTACCCCAGGTATACGGTTTGCGGCCCTACCTGACGGCGGCGCTGGTTGGATTGCTGGCGCTATCGGGTTTTTCGCTGCCGTACCTGGTCAACGCAACCGCGACTCCGCCGATGCAGGTGTTACGTAGCGGCGGCAACCGGCGTTCCCTGATCCGCGGGCTGTTAATATCGAGCAGCGCGATTGTTGCCATATTCATCGTCCTGATGATGCTGATGCAAAGCTCGATACTGGCGGTGGCCACGCTGGCGCTGGTGCTGGCCTGCGCCCTGGTATTGCCGCTCATCCTGGGATGGATGGTGAAACTGCTGCTGTTTTCCTCGCGGCGCAGGTTCTGGTTGCGGCAATACCTGCTGAGCCGCTTGCAGGCAACCTCTCGCGGCGCGATCTACGTGATGGCGGGATTCAGCCTGGTATTGATCGCGATTCTTTTAATCGCCGTGGTCAAGGATGAACTGCTGGGCGAATGGGAGGCGCAGTTGCCCGAGAATATCCCAAACTATTTCCTGATCAATATACGCAGCGAGGACGTGGGCGGCATCAGGAATTTTTTCGAGCAGCGGCGTATCGACGCGTCGACACCCTATGCGCTGGTGCGCGCGAGGATGTCGCAAATCAATTCAGTAGATGTCGACAAGATCGATTTTTCCGACCCGCGTGCATCCCATTCGGTAACGCACACTTTCAACATTACCTATGCGGAAGAAATACCCGATCAAAACAGGATAGTCGAAGGCCAGTGGCTGAGCGCGAATCCGGGACTGGCGCAAATGTCGGTGGAAGAGGGGATGGCGAAAAGACTGGATTTGAAACTCGGTGACAGGCTCACGATGACTGTCGGCAGCAAGGTTATGCAGGCGGAGGTGACCAGCATTCGTTCGGTCGTATGGGAAAATTTCAAACCCAATTTCTACCTGATCGCAAATTCTGAATTACTCGAGTCTTTTCCACAAACCTGGTTGTTGAGCGCTCTGATCACAGACCAGAACAAGGCTGATCTGAAGCAGCTTTTGAAGCGCTATCCCTCGGTGACCCTGCTCGATATCAGCGAACTGATGGCGCGCGTGCGCGCCATCGTTGACAAGGCGACTGTTGCCCTGCAATTCTTTTTCCTGTTTGCACTGGCCTCTGCAACCATCGTGTTACTCGCCGCGATACAAACCGGTAGACAGGAACGTGAGATCGAATCTTCGCTGCTGCGCGCCCTGAGTGCGCATACCAGCCAGCTGTACCGGGTGCACGTGTTCGAATACACGCTGATGGGCGCCTTGATCGGTTTTTTCTCGGCCTGTTTGGCGAGCCTGGCCGGTTGGGCGATTAGCGTTTATTTTTTCAAGATTGAATTCCAGTTATCGCCGATGGTATGGATTTACAGCCTGGTTTCAGCCTGCCTCGTTCTCACGCTGGCCGGTACCCTGGTAAGCCGTAGGGTTTATAATATTTCACCCATGAAAATATTACGCTCCTGACCCGACATCCCATGAAAACCGCATCCGATAAAAAATTTATTGCGGCAGTGACCAGACAGATTGGCTGGGATGAAGAACTCGCCAAAGCGCTGGATTATGCATCCGGAGCAAAGCACCTGAACAAGAGCCTGCCACGCAGTATCGATGTTGCCAGACGGGTGCTCGACCTGGGTAATGATCGTGAAGCGGTTATCGCAACCCTGCTCAGTGATCCCGCGTTACGCGATGTGCTGGATATCAAGCGTATCGAATCGGAATTTGGTAACAAAATTGCCAGGCTGACGCAGGGTGTAAACAAACTGAATACGCTAAAAGAAGGGGCGCAAGCGCAAATAAATACACCCGAACAGGCTGAAAAACTGCGCCGCCTGCTGATGGCCATTGTCAGCGACGTGCGCGTCATGCTGATTAAGTTGTGTTACCGGGTGGAACGATTACCACTGTTAAAACACGATAACTACGAACAACGTCGCTGGATCGCACAGGAGACGCTCGATATTTTTGCGCCCCTGGCCAACCGCCTCGGTATGGGATTGCTCAAGTGGGAACTTGAAGACCTGGCGTTTCGGGCACTGGAACCTCAGGCGTATAAGCGGATCGCCAGGTTGTTGGAAGAGAAACGCAGCGAACGTGAAACCTTCATTAAAAAATTTATCGCACGCCTGAAAGATCTGCTGGCGGAGCAGGAACTCAGTGCAAGCGTTGAGGGTCGCGTCAAGCACATTGTCAGTATCTGGCGCAAGATGCGGCGTAAGAATCTCGAGTTTCATGAACTCTTCGATGTTCGTGCGGTACGGATACTGGTCGATTCGGTGGCCGATTGTTACGCGGTACTCGGAGTTGTCCACACCACCTGGCAGCATATCCCTGCCGAGTTCGATGACTATATCGCCAATCCCAAGGAGAACGGGTACCAGTCGCTGCATACGGCAGTTGTCGCCGATGACGGCAAGATTGTAGAAGTCCAGATTCGTACCTTCGAGATGCATGAAAATTCCGAACTCGGAGTTGCATCGCACTGGCGCTACAAGGAAGGTGCGAAACTCGACAAGCGTATGGAATCCAGCATCGCGCAAATGCGTGATCTGCTGCAGGGCTCGGAGGAAGAAGTATCCGACGCGATTTCGGAGATATCGACCGAATTATCGAATGATCGGGTCTACGTATTTACACCAACTGGTCAAATTGTCGATATTCCGCAAGGTGGTACCCCGCTCGATTTTGCCTACAGCATTCACTCCGAGGTTGGTCACCGCTGTCGCGGAGCCAAGGTCAACGGGCGCATCGTCAACCTGACAACGGTGTTGCGGACAGGTGACGAGGTTGAGATTCTGACCACCAGGGAGAGCCGGCCCAGTCGCGACTGGATGAACAAGAACCTGGGTTTCATCAAGTCAGCAGGGACCCGGTCCAAGGTGCGAAACTGGTTTAACCACCAGGATTTCGAACAAAATCTGCTGGATGGAAAATCTATCTATGATCGCATCCTGAGCAAGTACTCGATTCACGACGCGAATCTGAAAAACCTGGTGGTGCATTTCAAGCGCAAGGATGCGGACCAGTTTTATGCCGATATCGGTCGCGGATTGATTACCTCGCCCCAGATCGTCGGGTATCTGCAATCCGAACCCGAGCAGGATCCGTTCAAGAAAATCAAAAAAGTAAGCAAAGCGCAAACCTCCCGGGATGAAGTCAGCATTCATGGCGTTGGTAACCTGATGACGCAGTTTGCGCGCTGCTGCAAACCGGTGCCCGGGGATGAGATTATTGGATTCATTACCATCAACAGTGGTATTTCGATTCACAAGCGCAGTTGTTCGAACATCCTGGCATTACCGGACGAGAAACGACCGCGCCTGATCGAGGTTGAGTGGGGTCGGCAGAACGGATCGGTTTACCCGGTCGAAGTCACCCTGACTGCGTACCAGCGCACCGGCCTGATGCAGGACATCAGCACCATCCTGGCAAACTTGAAAGTCAACCTGCTGAATATAAACTCCAATACCAACAAGGCGGAGCAAATGGTCTATACCCGTCTTACCATGGAGATTCACAGTGTTGACGAACTGGTCGCTATCATTGACAAGCTTTCCCAGCTACCGAATGTGCAGGACGTCAGGCGGATCGCCTGAGCGGAAACGATTAGCAGTGACATCAGAGCGTAACAACAAGATGGTTATCGATCGGCGATTCAGTATCGCCCCGATGATGGACTGCTCGGATCGGCACCTGCGCTTTTTCCTGCGTTTGTTTTCTGATCGCATTCTGCTGTATACCGAGATGATTACCGCTGCCGCCGTTTTGCATGGCGACCGTGATCGCCTGCTCGGCTTCAATAAAGAAGAACATCCACTGGGGATTCAACTGGGTGGCTCGGATCCGCAGCAGTTATACCGTGCCGCGCAAATTTGTGAAGAATACGGCTATGATGAAATCAATTTGAACTGCGGATGCCCCAGTGACCGGGTTCAGTCCGGCAGCTTTGGTGCCTGCCTGATGAAGGATCCGGGATTGGTGGCTGAATGTGTCTCGGCAATGAAATCGGCGACGTCGCTACCGGTTACCGTAAAGCATCGTACCGGCGTCGACCAGCAGGAAGCGTATGAAATATTCGCCGTCTTTGCCTCGACCCAGGTCGAGGCCGGGGCAGATGCGCTGATCGTGCACGCACGCAATGCCTGGTTGCAGGGACTTAGTCCGAAACAAAATCGGGAAATACCGCCGCTGAAATACGACTGGGTTTATCGTCTTAAACGGGATTTACCGGATCACCAGATCATCATCAACGGTGGCATTAAAACCCTCGATGCCTGTCGCAACCATTTACAGCAGGTCGATGGCGTCATGCTGGGCCGCGAGCCATACCAAAACCCCTATCTGCTGCATAATGTCGACCAGGTGATTTTCAATCAACCGCGTGCCGAAATTCCCAGCCGCATGGCAATGCTGCACCGTGTTTACCCTTATATCGAACGGCAGCTTGGACAGGGCCTGCCATTGATGCACATGGTGCGCCATATCATCGGGTTGTTTCACGGAGAACCCAATGCGCGACGCTGGCGTCGTTACCTGAGTGAAAACGCTCATCAAAAAACGGCCGGTATCGAAGTGCTTTACCGGGCTGAGCAACTGGTCAGCTAGAACCGCCTGATGCGAAAGAACCTGCGCTATCTGATCCTGTTGTTGATACTGCTGTTTGTCGCAGTTAACGAGGCACTGAACAAAACGCGTTCGACCAACTGGGAGAATCCTCTGTGGGTGCGAATCTATGCGGTGAACGGAGATGGTCGCGCAGCGACCGATAAGTATATCGATTCGCTCACGACCCGGAGCTTCGAGATGACAGAAAAATTTGTAAACCGCGAGGCCAGACGTTACGGCATCAAGATTGACGCTATCGATGTTGCCTACAACGGGCGCCTGCAGTCGGGGCCCCCACAGCCCCCATCCGGCCAGAGCATGCTCGAGAATATCTGGTGGAGTCTGAAGTTCCGGGCCTGGGCTACCTACCGTGGCTGGCGCAGCGATAGCGAGGCAGGTGACGTCGAGCTATTCGTGAACTATTACGATACCGAAACCACGCAATCACTGCGCCATTCGGTTGGATTGCAAAGCGGGCTTATCGGCATCATCAACGCCTTTGCCGATAAATCCTACAACGGCTCTAACCAGGTCGTCATCGCACATGAACTAATGCATACGCTGGGTGCGTCGGATAAATATACCCCGGGAAACCTGCCGATCCATCCGCAGGGTTACGCCGAACCCTATCGGAATCCGCTATATCCGCAGCAAAAGGCGGAAATAATGGGTGGTCGAGTTCCACTGTCAGTACAGGATTCGAAAATGCCCGAGTCTTTGAACGAAGTCGTGATCGGGGTTTATACCGCGGCGGAAATCAATTGGCCCGTCGAATAAGGCTCAACTACCGCGCAGATAAACATAACTCGCACCCGCCGCGCCGTCTCGTGCCAGGGCTGGGCACCAGGCGAGCACCTGCGCCTGGTTTGCGAGCCAGCGTTGTACCAGGGGCTTGAGCACTGCATCGCTTTGCGATCGATAGCCCTGGCCATGGACGATTAATAACATCCGGTTTCCGTGCTGCAGCGCATCGGCTAAGAACGCTTCCAGCGCTTCCAGTGCCTCGAGCTGTCGGTAACCGTGCAAATCGATGCTGGTTTCGGGACGGATTGTCCCCTGTTTTATTTTGCGTTGCAGTTTTTTTTGCAGACCGGGCTTAAAGTGGGTATCGCGCGCCGGAACGGACTCGTCAACAAACCCAGATTCCTGCCAATGCGTACCCGCGTTCTTGGCCCGGGTTACATTCTTTTCCCGACGGCGATGCTGATAGACGTTGATGCGATCTTGACGCAGGCGTTTAACCCCCGGGATCAGCCGGGCAAATTCGGAGTCGTCATCGTCGTTCATCGAGTTATCACAAAGTAAATGTTATTTTTCCCTGTATATTATCCGAAAATGCTCTCAGACCTGCATTCAAATCATATAGAATCCCATTCCGTGCACATTCTCATTACCAACGATGACGGCTACCTGGCGCCCGGAATCAAAATTCTGGCACAGGAACTTGCCCAGGTTGCCGACATTTCCGTGGTTGCCCCGGATCGGAATAAAAGCGGGGCCAGTAATTCACTGACCCTGATGCGCCCGCTGCGCGTCGAGCAATCTTCGGATGGCAGCTATTACGTCGACGGAACGCCTACCGACTGTGTTCACCTGGCACTGTCGGGATTGCTCGATGAGCAGCCCGATATGGTTGTCTCGGGCATTAATGCTGGCCCCAACCTCGGTGACGATGTGTTGTATTCGGGTACCGTGGCAGCCGCGATGGAAGGTCGTTACCTGGGCCTGCCCGCGATCGCGGTATCGCTTGTCGGCAAACCGGCAAACCATTTTCTTTCCGCCGCACAGATTACCCGGCGCGTGATTGGAAGACTCACCCAAAGTCCGTTACCGGATGACACCCTGCTCAATATAAACGTGCCTGATTTACCCGGTCGCGATATTACTGCGATCCAGGCAACTCGCCTCGGTTTCCGACACCGGTCCGAATCCATGGTAAAGCAGCGTGATCCCAATGGCCGTCCGATATACTGGGTTGGTCCACCGGGCGAGGCCCAGGATGCCGGTCCCGGCACCGACTTCTACGCGGTCGAACACGCCATTGCCTCGGTAACCCCGATGCAGATTGACCTGACGCGTCATAACGGTATCGAACCTTTGCAAGATTGGCTGGCCGCTTTGTGAATATGTCGGATCGGGAACACCAGGGAATCGGGATGACCTCCCAGCGTACGCGTGATCGCCTGGTCAGGCGCCTGAAACAGCAGGGCATCAATAACGAACAGGTACTTGAAGTGATGCGTCGCGTGCCCCGGCATTTGTTTGTCGATGAGGCTCTTGCGCACCGGGCCTATGAGGATACCGCGCTGCCAATCGGCTATGGACAGACGATTTCACAACCCTATATCGTTGCCCAAATGACGCAGCTGTTGCTGGAAGATGGTATGCCCAACTCTGTGCTTGAAATTGGTACCGGTTGCGGGTATCAGACCGCAGTGCTAGCCAATATTTTCCCCCAGGTTTATAGCATTGAGCGCATCGAAGCGTTGTATCTCCAGGCAAAGCAACGACTCGCTGAACTGGAATTGTATAACGTTCAGTTGCGTTATACCGATGGCACCGAGGGTTGGCCTAATCCCAGTTATCGCTTTGATCGAATTATCATGACGGCTGCCTGCACCGAGTTACCGGCAGCTCTGGTGTCACAACTCAGTGATAGGGGCATCATGGTGTTGCCATTCGATAACGGTACCGATCAAACCATGACCAAGGTAACCCGAAGTCAAAGTGGTCTGGTGAGCGAGGCGCTGGAAAAAGTCGTGTTTGTGCCGCTGTTGCCGGGATTAAACTAGTGCAGGTTTTTGAAAAGATCTACCGTGCTGTCATGCAGTTCGCGCGTCGCAGGCAGGCACCTTACTACCTGTCGGCGCTCAGCTTTGTTGAATCCTTCATCCTGCCTTTCCCCCCGCCCGACGTTATGCTGGCGCCGATGGCCCTGGCTCGACCTTCGCGAGCGTTGTATTTTGCCACGCTAACACTGGTTTTTTCAGTTCTGGGCGGTCTTGTGGGTTACGCAATCGGCGCATTTCTGTTCGACCTGGCCGAACCCTATATTATCAGTTGGGGATACCAGACCCGATTCGACACGGTAATCCTGTGGTTTAACCAGTGGGGTTTCTGGGCAGTGTTGGTGGCCGGATTTTCACCCGTTCCTTACAAGATATTTACGATCGCCGCGGGGGTATTGAATCTTGCGATTTTACCATTTCTGTTCGCATCGATTATTGGCCGCGGTGCGCGGTTTTTCCTGTTGGCCTGGTGTCTGGCAAGATTTGGGCCGGCAATTGAACCTAAGTTGGTCAGGTATATCGAATATATTGGATGGTTTATCGTTGTCGCATTGCTGATAGCGATTGGTATTTATAATTTTAAACAGTAAAAGTCGAATCATGAAATCAGCTCTCACTACCGCTCTTGCCGTATTGCTGCTGGTTTCCTGCGTTACGGTAAAGCCGCCGACTTATGTGTCGCGCGGTGCCGGTTGGTATACGGTAAAACCGAGTGATACGCTTTATTCGATCGCGTGGCGTTACGGACTCGACTACAAGCAACTGGCCCGCTGGAACCAGATCGGCGTCAATTCGCCGATTCACCCGGGACAGCGCCTGCGGTTGATAAAACCCAGCGGACAAGCTGTTGCCGGTACCATTAAAAGTACCGCAAGTAGCGCGAGCAAAAAAAGCACTTCTACCCAGCCTAAAGTTGCCACCAGTACCAAAAATAAGCAGTCTAGTGGGCGCAATCCGGTTAAATGGTTATGGCCGACCAAAGGCAAACCTATGAATACTTTTCTGGCGTCAGAACTCGGTCGACGCGGAATCGATATTGCTGGACGACTCGGTCAACCGGTACGCGCAGTTGCAGATGGAAGCGTGGTATATAGTGGTAATGGTTTGGCCGGTTATGGTAATCTGATCATTATCAAGCACAGCGATACCTATCTGAGTGCCTATGCCTATTGTCAGGAACGTCTGGTGCAAGAGGGAAGCGCAGTAAAGGCAGGGAAGATGGTCGCGAAAATGGGAAGCAGAGATAACGTTGCAAAGCTGCATTTTGAGATCAGGCGAAACGGTAAGCCAGTTGACCCTATGAAGTATCTGCCAAAGAATTAAAGGAACTTCTCAATGACTAAATCGACCGATAAGTCTCTTATCGAAGATACCGAAATACCGCCAGAAGAGTTGGTAGAGGATCTTGTCGACGATGAGGAAGCGACCGATCTGGAAGCCGATGTCGAGGATGGAGACGAAGACGAAGTAGAAGAGATCACTACGATCGGAGCGGGCGAAGGGGACGCCACCGAGAGTGAGAAATTTGTCGATCGACGCAAGCCTGAAACGGATCGTCGCAAGACGACGACACGTCGCTCATCGGATGCAGATCCAACCCGGCTCTACCTCAAGGAAATAGAAGTTTCACCACTGTTGACCGCGGAAGAGGAAGTCCACTATTCGCGGCTCGCGTTAAAAGGTGACACCGCGGCGCGCGATAAAATGATCGAATGTAACCTGCGCCTGGTCGTCAAGATTGCGAGACGATACATGAATCGCGGGCTGGCGCTACTCGATCTGATCGAAGAGGGCAACCTGGGCCTGATCCGCGCGGTCGAAAAATTTGATCCTGAGCGCGGTTTTCGTTTTTCAACCTATGCCACCTGGTGGATCAGGCAAACCATAGAACGCGGCCTGATGAACCAGACACGCACTATCAGGTTGCCGATTCACGTGATCAAGGAATTGAACACCTACCTCAGGGCGGCACGAAAACTCACCCAGGAATTGAACCGGGAGGCAACGCCCGAGGACGTGGCCAGGTTGCTGAAGAAACCGGTAAAAGACGTCGAGAAAATGTTCAAGCTCGCTGATCGTGTTTCCTCCTTCGATATTCCGATGGGCGGTGAGGGTGAACGCCCGCTACTCGACGTTATCCCTGACGATAATAATGCGGATCCATCTGTTATTCTGCAGGATGAATCCGTGATAGCGCACCTTGACAGCTGGCTCGACGAACTCGATGAGAAGCAGCGGGATGTTGTGGTACGCCGCTTTGGTCTGCGCAATCACGCGCGCGGTACGCTGGAGGAGGTTGGGCTCGAGCTCGGTGTCACCCGTGAGCGCGTGCGCCAGATCCAGATGGATGCACTGCGCAAGCTGCGTCGCATCCTCGAGCACAGCGGCTACTCGCGCGAAAACATAATCGAAGAATAACACCGCTCTCGCGCTTACTAGGCCGACAACCCGGCCCACAATCCTTCGAACTCTGTACAGGCAACCGAAGAGACTCATTGCGACTGACCGGGTGGCCTTCGGCTACCTGAAAAATGCTTGTTTTTAAAGGGCACGGCGAGACTCGACGTCCTTGTCTCGGATCGCCTCAGCCGATGTGTCGGACCACCGCATCCCTGCGGCCTGACCCTTTAAAAACAAGCATTTTTCAGCACCCGGTCTTTATGTCGCAATGAGTCTCTTCGGTTGCCTCTACCGTGGGTAGCTATCCCGGAATAAAGCCAGCAAAAGTGGAGCGCGGCATCCGTGCCGCTCTCCAAGCGATTCCATGGATGGACCAACCGGCGCGCGCGCCGGTTGGGAGCGTCTTTTGCGAGCTTTATTCCGGGATAGCGTTCGGACGGATTATCGGTCGGGTTGTTGGCTCGGTATTTGTGAGTCAGGTGTTTGAGGCGTTGAGGATGATGGCGGCGGTGACGTCGCGGTCTTCGGCGACGAGGATATTAAAGGTGCGGCACAGGGCGCCGTTGTCCATGACCTCGAGGCCGATGCCCCGCTCGCCGAACTGTACGAATATCCTGGCATCCGGAAACATTTGGCGTTCGCCGGTGCCGAGCAGGACCACCGTTGGTTTTGAATCGAATATTGGCGCCAGGGTTTCCGTATCGAGATGCTCAAGCGATGAAACCGGCCACGGACACAGAATAGAATCGGCCGTCATGACCAGGCTTTGACGATATATCTCCTCGTTTATGCTGATCATGCCCGTGTCATAGGCGGTGATTCGATGGCTACTGGTGATGATGTCTTCGGCAAGCGGCATGCAACTCAGAATAATGTAAATTGCCAGCCTGATCAATATTGGCCCAATGATGCTTGTGGTTGACAGTCGAGTATAGTTTTCTTACTGTTGCGCGTTCGAAAATCCCCTGCGATGACTTCTGGAGACTTTGATTGAAACCGGTGAAACTGGGTTTGCTTGGTGTCGGTACCGTCGGTGCCAGTACCGCGATAGTGTTAAAGAATAATTCCGCCGAAATCGCGCGTCGGGCAGGTCGAAAAATAGAAATTATTCAGGCGTCACGGCGCAATGTCGCGGCTGGATTGCCACAGGGTAGCGGAGATATCAATCTCGTTGATGATCCTTTTGAAGTCATCAACAATCCCGAAATCGATATCGTCATCGAGCTTATCGGTGGCTATGACCCGGCGCTTGAACTGGTGATGCAGGCGATCGAAAAAGGGAAACACGTAGTGACCGCCAACAAGGCGTTGATCGCATTACACGGTAACGAAATATTTGCCGCGGCCCAGAAAAGTGGCGTCAATGTTGTATTCGAGGCTGCAGTAGCCGGGGGTATACCGATCATCAAATCGATTCGCGAGGGTTTAAGTGCGAATCATATCCAGTCGGTTGCTGGAATTATCAACGGCACCGGTAACTTCATACTCACGGAAATGCGTGATAAGGGTCGTGATTTTGACGACGTACTGCATGAGGCTCAGCAACTGGGCTATGCCGAAGCAGATCCAACTTTTGACGTCGAAGGAATTGATGCGGCCCATAAGCTCTGTATCCTGGCGTCGATTGCCTTCGGTATCCCGCTGCAGTTCGACGCTGTTTACACGGAAGGTATTGGTGGCATTTCGACCGAGGACGTGGTCTATGCCAATCAGCTAGGTTATCGAATCAAGCATTTGGGCGTAGCACGTCGTTCCGAGGCAGGAATTGAAATGCGTGTACATCCGACCCTGATTCCGGAAAAAAGATTGATTGCCAATGTGGACGGCGTCATGAACGCGGTGCTGGTGCAGGCTGACAGGCTTGGGCCTTCACTCTACTATGGTGCCGGGGCAGGAGCCGACCCAACCGCATCTGCCGTAATCGCAGATATTATCGACGTTGCCCGCACGATTACCACCGATGCACAGAACCGGGTACCGCATCTGGCTTTCCAGCCCGATCAAATTGTCGATCTACCGATTCTGCCGATCACTGAGATTCAAACTGCCTACTATTTACGCATGTGTGCCGATGATCGTCCCGGTGTTTTGGCTGAAATCACCCGCATTATGGGAGATAAGGAAATTTCTATCGAAGCGGTATTGCAAAAGGAGCCGGAATCCGGGGTCACACGGGCGACAATTATCATGCTGACGCAAAGGATCCAGGAACAGCAAATGGTCGATGCGATTGATGCAATCAAGCGACTTGAAGTTGTACACGGCGATGTCCACCGGATTCGCGTTGAGACGCTCGACGGGGATTAAGACGGGAGTGCCGGCGTCTTGCCTTTCGATTCGATAATCAGGCTTCGGGCTGGTGACCTGGTTCAGCTGGAAAACCTGCTGCTTGGCAATAATCTACCGGCGGAGGATTGTGCAGAACAGGTGCAAAATTTCTATGGGATCTTCGACGGGGCCGATCTGATTGCTGCCGGAGGACTCGAACCTGCTGCAAACGTTGCGCTGCTGCGCTCCGTGGTCGTGCACGAGCAATATCGCGGCCGTGGTCTCGGAAAAAGCATCATCGAACACCTCATCAGGTTCGCTGATTCCGAGGGCAGGGAGTCGGTTTATTTACTCACCGAAACTGCCGGGGCCTATTTTGAAAATCTGGGTTTTAAGCGAATTGATCGTATCGAAGTCCCGCCCGCTATTGCAAGTACCCGCCAATTTACGTCGCTTTGTCCAGACACTGCCAGTTGTCTGAAGATGACGTTTGCAGCGCCTCGATAGGCGTCGGACGAGTCGCGAGATGAATCCCCGGGTAGCCGGTCGAAGTCCCGGGTTTATCGAGTTTGTTATTCTCATTGCATTGATCATATCGCTGGTTGCGCTTTCAATCGATGCGATGTTGCCGGCACTGCCGGAGATTGCGGCCGATCTCGGTGTGCATCAGATTAATGACAGCCAATACGTGATCTCGATTTTTTTTGCGGGTATGGCCTTCGGTCAAATATTTTTCGGCCCGCTGTCGGATTCGTTCGGTCGTCGTCCCTCCATTATCTCGGGTTTTGCAGTGTTCGCGCTGGGTTGCGTGCTTTCTATCGTTGCAGTCGATTTCGAGCAGATGTTGCTGGGCCGATTTCTGCAGGGATTGGGGGCCTCGGGGCCGCGCATCGTATCGATTGCGCTGGTTCGCGATCAGTTCAAAGGCCGCGAAATGGCAAGAGTCATGTCTTTCGTGATGACCGTGTTCATACTGGTTCCGGTATTCGCGCCTGCGATAGGGCAGCTGATTCTGAAGCTGGCCAGCTGGCACTGGATCTTCGCTATGTTTCTGCTGCTGGTGCTGGTGGTTGTATCCTGGTTCTGGTTGCGTCAACCCGAGACACTGGCGCGCAAGAACCGAATCAGGTTTTCTTTCGCCCAATTGTTGCTCGATATTCAGGCCATACTCAGAAACCGGGCCGCGCTGGGCTACACCTTGACGATGGGATTTATTTTTGGTGCTTTCCTCGGGTACCTCAGCAGCTCTCAGCAGATTTTCCAGGTACAGTACGAGTTATTCGACCTGTTTCCACTTTATTTCGGAATTCTGGCCAGTGCGATTGGCTGCGCATCGCTGGTAAACGCGCGCCTGGTGATGCGCTTCGGAATGAGGCGTCTGTCAAGAATCGCGCTGCAGGTGATCTGTTTGCTGTCTTTTCCATTTTTTCTTGGCGCGGCATTTCTGGATGGTCATCCAGGCCTTTTCATGTTAATGATGTATCTGCTTTGCGTATTCTTTTTCTTTGGTATTCTGTTTGGAAACCTGATTGCGCTCGCGATGGAGCCGCTCGGTCACATAGCCGGTCTTGGGTCGGCGGTCGTAGGGTCCCTGTCAACCCTGATCTCGGTTGTGTTTGGGATCATCATTGCCAACGCCTATAACTCGACTATTATGCCGCTGGTGGCAGGATTCGCGATACTCGGATTAGCCAGCCTGTTGATTATCAAATGGACTGAAGCCGGCCTCGAATCGGATTCCTAGCGCTTCGGTTCCAGGAATTTCAAAATCTCGCTTTCGATGTCCTGCTTTTTGACAACGTCGGGGTGAGCGATGGCTTTCTCGAATAATTGTGCGATGACCTCGGGCACCTTTATGCCGGCGGCGGCCGCAACCGATTCCAGTGCCGCCCGGTCCGATTCTGGTTCGTTTCCATTAATCGCATTGTCCATAACCGGAGCGAACTTGGTCCATTCCGCGGTCGAATAAATGAGATTGACCTGGTCCCGAAAGGGCTCCGACCGGCAGGTTTTCAGGCAGGTCGCTGTATGTGGATCTACCAGGTATCCCTGCGCAAAAGTCTGTCGAATGTACTCCTTTCCTTCGTTGTCTGAACAAAAATCGGCCGCAAATACCTCGGTAACCTGCTCATGCTCCTTTGGTTCGAGCTGGTAACAACCCAGCTCGTCTAGCTGCTGCATCAGTTCCCGGGTGCGGATCGCACCGAACAGGTCGAACAGCAGGCGCTCAACATTGGATGATTTGAGAATATCCATCGCCGGTGAAGTCGTCGTAATCAGGTCGCGATGACTCAGGTCGTAGCGACCGGTTTGAATCCATTCGGTGAGTACGTTATTGGCGTTGGACGCGATTACGATTTTAGCGATCGGCAAACCGAGACGATGGGCATAGTAAGCGCCCAGCGCATTACCAAAATTGCCGCTGGGAATATGCAGCACGATACTTTCACCCAGCGTAATTGCCTGTTGACGCACCAACGCCAGGTAGCAATGAAACTGGTACAGCATCTGGAATATGATGCGCCCGAAATTAACCGAGTTGGCGGCTGACAGGGATATGTTTAATTCGCTTAAGCGCTGGTTAAACGTTTGTGAAGAAAGTAGCGATTTAAGCGCTGACTGCGCGTCGTCAAAATTACCGCGAATACCAATTACCTTGAGATTGGGTGCATCCTCGGTCACCATCTGCAGGCGCTGCACGTCGGAGGTGCCGCCATCCGGATACAGGCAGGCAACACGGATGTTGGCACGGTTGCGAAACGTCTCCAACGCGGCCGGACCCGTGTCACCGCTGGTTGCGGTCAGGATCAGGTATTGTTGTTGTTGCTGTTGCGCGAGCTCCGACAGTACCAGGCCAAAGGGTTGTAACGCCATGTCCTTAAAGGCACGGGTTGGCCCATGGTAGAGTTCGCTGACAAATATATTCTGATCCAGCCTGACCACCGGTACCGGGTCAGTCGCGTCGTCGAAACGATCGTACAAATCAAGTGCCTGACGTAACACTTGCGTGTCGATATCGATATCGAGGTGTTGCAGCAAGGCGAGCGCCAATTGCTTGTATGAACTGTCCAGGTGGCGGCCCAGGAATCCGGGGTCAAGCGGTGGCATGGCCTCGGGGCTGTAAATTCCGCCGAACGAGGCGATCGGAGACTGCAGCGCGCCCGAAAAGCTCATGCGCGCCTGGCGTATACCGTCGTTGCCTCGGGTTTCGGTGAAAATCATGCGGGGGCCTCGGGCCTGCCAAAGCTGGAGAAAAAGCGAATTATATCTGGCTACCCTGACCTAACAAGCTGTTTTACAAGGAAAACGTGCCAAAAGCCCCCAAATACCCGATAACTGACTGCATTTCACTTCTACTGAGTCGAATTTATGCGTAAAATTCGCCGATCGACCCGGTTGATTGTCCAGACCGGGGAATCATGTTTGGCTGAGCCTGAGTGCCCGTGTCTAATCCGATGCCCACGACTGATAAAATTAATTTGCTTGATTTCAATCGAGCTGCGCTCGAAACGTTCTTTATCTCCAATGGAGAAAAACCGTTTCGTGCCCGGCAGTTGATGCAATGGGTACACCAGCGCGGGGTTACCGACTTCAGCCTGATGACGGACATGTCCAAGAGTTTGCGTGAGTTTCTGCATGCAAATTGTTGCGTTCGGCGCCCGCGGATACTGACGCATCAGCGCGCGGCCGACGGTACGCGCAAATGGTTACTGAGCGTCGACGATAGCGACAACGCGATCGAGTGCGTATTAATCCCGGAAAAATCGCGCATGACACTTTGCGTATCTTCGCAACTCGGCTGCACCTTGAACTGCAGTTTCTGTGCAACCGCAAAGCAGGGATTTAATCGCAATCTGACGACTGCCGAAATCATCGCCCAACTGCATTTTGCGCATCACAGCCTGCTGGCCGAGGGTTATACAAAGGGTGTTACCAACGTGGTCATGATGGGCATGGGTGAGCCGCTGCTGAATTTCGATGCGGTCATTGCCGCAGTCGATATGATGTGTGATGACTATGGTTACGCCTTGAGCAAACGGCGGGTCACGATAAGCACCGCTGGTGTTGTTCCAGCGATAGAAAAGCTCGAGCACTCAACCGATGTTGCGCTGGCGGTATCGCTACATGCACCCAATGATCGGTTGCGCAACCAGCTGGTCCCGATCAACAGAAAATACCCGATACGCAAGTTACTGCAGGCCTGCCACGGTTATATTGACGGTTACAAGAGTCGCAAGATCACTTTTGAATACGTCATGCTGGATGGCGTCAACGACAGTCTCGAGCACGCGCGTCAACTGGTTAAACTCATCAGGGATATACCCTGTAAGTTGAACCTGATTCCTTTCAATCCCTATCCGCATGCCATTTATCAGTGCTCGGAGCAGCAGGCGATCGACCGTTTTCGTGACTATACCGCGGGTAAGGGAATCGTGACGGTCACCCGGCGCGCGCGCGGAGACGATATCGACGCTGCCTGCGGACAGCTGGTAGGCGCATTTCATGACCGCAGCCGGCGTAGCGAAAAGTATCAGTTAAGTTTGAAAGAAATAAAGGGGATGCGTCTTGCCAATTAAAAGACTATTCATTTTGCTTGTGGTAACTGGATTACTCCAGGCTTGCGTAGCGGTGAATCCCGGCAAGAGCAGGGACGAACAGGCCAGTGATGTAAATACCGAGATGGGGCTTGGGTACCTGCAACAGGACAATTTTGAGCTTGCCACGGAAAAACTTGTTAAAGCGCTTCGACAGAATCCGGAATCGGTAAAGGCAAACTACGTGTATGCCGTGCTGCAGGACAAGCTTGGGCAAAAAGAACTGGCCGAGTTTCACTATCGAAAGGCGACCGAACTGGATCCAAAAAATTCCGAGGCCGCGAATAACTTCGGGGCATTTCTGTGCCGTAATGGCCGGGAGCTGGAATCGGAAAAGTATTTTTTGAAGGCCCTTGATAACCCGCTTTACAAGACTCCGGAATATGCCTATACCAATGCCGCGATTTGCTTGCTGCAGGTAAATCAAGCCGAGAAGGGCAAAGAATACCTGCGCCAGGCGGTGGCATCGAAAAGTGATTTCGGTCCGGCCCTCGTCGCCCTAGGAGATGTGCTCTACAAGGAAGGTGATTTCACCAATGCAAAAATTTACATTGACCGTTATCACCTGGTTTCCAGGGCCAGTGCGAGAAGTCTGTGGCTTGCGATCAGAAACACGCTGGAGCTCGATAACGAGGGTGAAGCAGAGGAACTGGCGCAACGACTGGAGACGGATTTTCCGGACTCCAGGGAATATCAGCAATGGAAGCAGATTCAATAGCATGAAATCGACAGAAACACAGCTCGGAGACGAGTCCCGGCAATCCGCTATCGGTCCCGGCGAGCGGCTGCAGGCAGCCCGCATCCAGCAGGGTCTTTCTCTTGAAGATGTCGCCCACCGCATGCATCTCAGCCTCGATATCCTGAAGGCCATCGAGGACAATAATTTCGAAGAGATAACCGCACCGATATTCGTAAAGGGCTACCTGCGCGCTTATGCCCGTATCGTTTCGCTGAACGAGGATGAAATGATACTGCAGTACCGGGACTTTTATTCGGAAGAAGATCCCCCGATCAGCTCGACCAGCAATATTTTGCCTGAGCTGTCTGCCGGCGACGCCCGCATTAAATGGACCACCTACTTCGTTATCCTGGTCATAGCTGTGTTGCTTGCCGCATGGTGGTGGAACGCGGAACAGAACAATGAGGCACCCATTTCACTGGATTCTCAATCCACGGAGCAGCGTGCCGCAGCCGATGACGAAGTGATCAGCAGCGAAATCGAAGCTGTATCGGAAGAACTAGTTGCAACAACTGACATTGCCGAGGCTGAACCAATCCAGGAGAACACTGCCGAGACTTTACCAACCCAGGAGGATATTGCCGAGGCTGTATCAACCCAGGAGGACACCATTGAACCGGCAGTTGTCGAACCGGTTGCATTACCGGAGTCTCCGGCCCCGGAGCCCGTGGTGGCGGAATCCGTCGCAGTTGAGACCGAATCCCGAGCCTCCGAAGCGGAGGTAACTGAAACCACCGCGGCTGCACGCACCGGACCTGTGCTGCTCGCGCCCACAGGCTCGGACAAGTTGCAACTTGTTGTCACTGCCGATACCTGGACTGATGTCAAAGACGCAAATTCCTACCAGCTGGTTTACGATTTATTGCGCGCCGGCGATTCCGTGGAATTGACGGGCGAAGCGCCTTTTTCTGTATTTCTCGGAAATGGCCACGGGGTTGAAATCAAAATTAATGGCGAGGCGGTGGACGTTTCACGGCGTATACGTGATGACAATACTGCACGCCTGAAAGTAGGCAGCTAGATCGGGGTAGAGCGTGGCGAACCAAATTCAGGTCATCCGCGGAATGCACGATATTCTGCCAGCCGACATGCCTGCCTGGAACCAGCTCGAAGACACTTATCGGGATCTCGCAGAATCGTATGGCTATCGCCAAATTCGCACCCCGATTGTCGAAAAGACCGCGCTGTTCTCGCGTTCAATCGGTGAAGTTACCGATATTGTTGAGAAGGAAATGTACAGTTTCGAGGATCGCAATGGTGATAGCCTGAGTTTGCGCCCGGAATGCACGGCAAGCGTGGTGAGAGCCGGTTTGCAGGCGGGGTTGCTGCAGGAACAGCAGCAGAGACTGTGGTACAGCGGACCGATGTTCCGTCACGAGCGACCGCAAAAGGGTCGCTATCGGCAGTTCCATCAACTGGGCGCCGAGACCTTTGGTATAGAGGGAGCCGATATCGAAGCAGAACTGATCCTGCTAGCCGACAGGTTCTGGAAGCAGCTTGATCTCGATGCGATCGAACTGCAAATCAACAGCCTCGGCAGTACCCACTGTCGAAAGAAATTCCGCAGCATTCTGGTCGAGTACTTTCGCGATCATTACCAGGCGCTGGATGAAGACAGCCAGCGTCGACTCGAAACCAACCCGCTGCGAATTCTGGATAGCAAAAATCCTGACCTGCAAAACCTGATCGAGGCAGCACCTGCCTTACAGGATAGCCTCGACCAGGAATCCCGCGATCACTTTAGCGAACTGACGAATATTCTTGACCAGGTACAGGTTTCGTATCAGGTCAATTCGCGCCTGGTGAGAGGACTTGATTACTATTGTCACACGGTATTCGAATGGGTGACCGATACCCTGGGTGCGCAGGGAACAGTTTGCGGTGGCGGGCGCTATGATGGCCTTGTTGAGCAGCTCGGGGGGCGTCCGAATTACGCGGCCGGCTTTTCCATGGGCTGCGAGCGACTCGTCGCCATGCTCATTGACCAGGGTAAGGCAGCGAGCGATTCAGGCTGCGATGTTTACCTGGTGATGCGTGGCGAGAACAGCGTCGCCAAAGCGCAGCAGATTGCCGAGTCCATTCGCGACAAGATGCCGCGGTTGCAACTCGTGGTGCATGCCGGTGCAGGCAGCTTCAAAAGCCAGATGCGCAAGGCCGACAAATCTGGCGCCCAGATAGCGCTGATTCTTGGCGAGTCTGAAATCGAGGCTGGTACCGTCGCGGTTAAATTCCTGCGCGAGGACAGGGCACAAGCGGAAATATCACAGACTGATGTGGTGACACAACTGGCATCGTTACTGGATTAACAAACAAGAGGGCATCAATGGAAACTGAAGAAGAACAGGTCGAAAGACTAAAGGCCTGGCTTAAGGAAAACGGGATATCGATCGTTTTGGGCATAATTATTGGTGTTGGCGGTATTGGTGGATATAACTACTGGATGCACGTGCAGGAAACCACCGCGGCCGAAGCCTCCAGTCATTTCGCCCAAATGATGGAAGCGCTGTCAGCCGGTAACAACGAAGTCGTGCTGGAGCAGGCCGATACGCTGCTTTCAGATTATGAATCGACCGATTACGCGATGATGGCACAGTTGGCGCTTGCAAAAAGTTATGTTGCAAACGGCGAGTACGAAAAGGCCGAGTCAGCTTTGCAACAGGTCGTGGGCAGTGCCGCCCAGCAGCCACTGGCCTTCGTAGCGCGCACGCGCCTTGCGACTGTGCAGATTCAAACCGGTCGATATGAGAATGCATTGACCTCGTTGTCGATCGACTTTCCGGAAGAGTTTGCCGCGATCGTCAACGAGTTACGCGGTGATGTTTACGCGCTGCAGGGTAAATCAGCAGAAGCGATCGAGGCTTATCGTAAAGCCCAGACCGCTCAACCCCAACCAGCCAACGTTGAGTTTCTGCGACAAAAACTGAATGACCTCGGAGGTAAGGGTTGAAATCAACCAGCAAGCTAGGTGCACTGTTACTGGTGTCGATGCTTACTGCCTGCTCGACTGATAAGGATAACAGTGAGCCCCCGGCACCATTAACCGACATCGAGGCAGAGCTTCCCCTGAGCCTGAACTGGAAGCTTGATACCCGCGCGGCCAGTAATGAAGCTGCCTATCGGCTGCGGCCACTTATCATTGGGGACCGCGCCTACACGATTGACACCAGCGGTATGATTGCCAGTGTCGATGTCGCCACCGGACAGAAGCTCTGGGACTATGCGACCGAACTGTTATCTTTGAGCGGACTCAGTGGAAACGAAAATCTGCTTATCGCGACCTCAGGGGATGGGGATGTAGCCGCTTTTCGGTTTTTGGAAAACGGGCTCGAGCCGCTTTGGAAAATCCGTATCGGTAGCGAAATCAGATCGACCCCGGCGGTCGATGGAGACCAGGTTTTCGTGCGCAGCGTCGATGGTAAGTTACGCAGCCTGTCGATTGTCGACGGCAGTGAGCAATGGGTAGTAGCGGGTCGGGTGCCAGCGTTATCGCTCACCGGCAATAGTGAACCCCTGGTCGACGCGCAACTTGTATATATGGGTTTCGATGATGGCAAATTGATCGCGTACGAGCGCCGCAGTGGTAAAACGAGATGGGAATCAACCATCAGCCTCCCCAGCGGGCGCACTGAAGTCGAGCGCCTGGTCGATCTGGATGGTCGCTTCGTGATACGTAATGGCGTTATTTACGTGGCCTCGTTTCAGGGTCGCCTGGCGGCGGTCGTGGCGGCCAATGGGGATTTACTCTGGTCGCGCGATTTTTCCAGCTTCCAGCCAATCGCAATCGATGACAACGCGATTTATTTAACCGCGGACAATAGCGATTTGTGGTCAATCGACAGGCGCACCGGATCGGCGTTCTGGAAACAGGATGTTTTGCACGCCCGAAAGATTACTGCCCCGGCGATTTTAGATGACAAAGTGGTGGTCGCCGATCTCGATGGCTATATACACTGGTTCGATGCGGCAGACGGCAAACTGGTCGCCAGGATACAGGCGACAAGCAACCGAAATTATGTTCAGCCGCTGATCTGGCAACAGTCAGTGCTTGCACTTGACGGGAACGGTTTTCTGTCCTCGATATCGCTGCAGCAATGATTCCCGTCATCGCGTTGATCGGTCGCCCGAATGTCGGCAAGTCAACGCTTTTCAATGTTTTTACCCGCAGTCGAGACGCTATTGTCGCGAATGAACCGGGTTTGACGCGTGATCGCCAGTACGGTGTTGGCGAACGAGCCGACAAAACCTTTATCGTCATCGACACGGGTGGATTAAGTGGTGAAAAGCAGGACCTCGATGACTTGATGGCCAGGCAAACGCGGCTCGCTATCGACGAGGCCGACGAAATTCTGTTTATCGTTGACGCCCAGCAGGGTTTATCCAGCGGCGATCAATTGATCGCCGACCTGGTTCGCAAATCAGGCAAATCATGCCGGATAGTCGTCAACAAGGTTGACGGCTCGGATCCGGAGCAGGCGCAGGCTGAATTTTTTGCACTCGGATTTGAACATGTGCATCTGATTTCAGCCGCACATCGCAAGGGAACCGTGAATCTGCTCGACGAACTGCTGCAAGCCTACGCACCGCATACGGTGACTGAAGATACTGGAGGAGGTCCCCTGGTGGCCGTCATCGGTCGTCCCAATGTCGGTAAGTCAACCCTGATAAACCGGCTTGTGGGCGAGGAACGTGTCGTTACCTTCGACCAGCCCGGCACGACACGAGACACCATTTCGGTGCCATTTGAGCGCCACGGAAAACACTACACCCTGATCGATACCGCCGGTGTTCGACGACGCGGAAAAGTACACCAGGCAATTGAAAAGTTCAGTGTCATCAAGGCGCTGGAGGCGATCGAAAAGTCCCAGGTTGTTATACTCGTCGTCGACGCGCAGGAGGGTTTGACAGACCAGGATTTGACCCTGCTGGGGTACGTGCTCAACAGTGGGCGCGCCCTGGTCATTGCGATCAATAAATGGGACGGTCTGGATGCGGATCAACGCGAACATAATCGCAGCGCCTTGCAACGCAGACTCGGTTTTGTTTCTTTTGCCGCGCAGCATTTTATTTCCGCCAGGCATGGCACCGGCGTCGGTGACCTGATGGCGGCAGTGGACCAAGCATACGCCTCGGCATTTATTGATATCAATACGCGCTACCTTACCGATCTACTCGAAGAAGCTGTGTTTAAGCACAATCCGCCGCTACACCACGGTCGACGCGTAAAGTTGCGTTATGCCCACCAGGGTGGACGCAATCCCCCGGTTATTGTAATTCATGGCAACCAGACCCGGCATCTCCCGGATTCCTATCAGCGCTACCTGGTAAACTTTTTTATTTCCAGGCTCAAGCTTAAAGGTACCCCCGTGCGCCTTGAATTGAAGTCGGGCAGTAATCCATTTTCGACCAAAAAGCGTCCAAAACATCACGCTGGTCGAAAATAATCGAATAAAACAGGCGAATTCCGCAAAAAAACCAGAAAAACGGCGGATCCGGCATAGACTTTGATGTATGGGCCTGCAAAGAATACTTGTCACTAATGCAAAAGGCGGGTGTGGGAAGACCACGCTTGCTACCAACATCGCTTCCCACTATGCGCACCAGGGGAAAACCGTACGCCTGTTTGATCACGATCCCCAGGGTTCGTCGCTGGCCTGGATCAAGCGGCGAACGGATTCCTCGGCCCCGATCACCGGAATCGATGCTTCCAGGAACGCCGATCACCGCTTGACACGCTCCTGGCAATTGCGGATTCCCCCGGAAACGGACGTCGCGATTGTCGACTCGCCAGCGGGGTCCGATATTACTGAGCTGGTGTCCTTATTTCAGCAAAACGACTCGGTTTTGATTCCGGTGTTACCGTCGCCGATTGACATTCATGCCACCGCATACTTCATCAAGGCCCTGTTGACCACCGGCCGAGTGCGTAAAAAAATGATTCGGCTCGCCGTGGTTGCCAACCGTGTACGAAAAAACACCCTGATGTATCATTCCCTGGAACGTTTCCTGTTCAGTCTTAACATCCCGTTTATTTCGAGCCTTCGAGACACGCAGCTTTACGCAAAGGCAATCGAAGTGGGGCTTGGCGTGCAGGAAATCCGGACCTCGCGCAACGGCACCGACAAGGAACAGTGGGCGCCGATATTTCGCTGGCTGGATACACCGGTTGTTGTCGAAAGCGATCCCGTCACCCCGCTATTCAATCAAGTCGAGCCTTCATCTTCGTTACCTTAGATACGCCCGTGTAAACTAGTTCAATTATTGGATTTTCGACGCGCACCGGCGTGAAGCCCTGTGCTATCATGGCGCGATTTTTCAGCCATGGCCCAATAATGAAATTGAATCGTTTTACCTGCCTTTGCTTGCTCGGTATAGTCTGCCTTTCCACCGCGAGCGCCAGTGATTTCGAAGCTGCGCTCAGTTCAGAAACTGCACAGTTCACCTTTCGCTCGGACTCGAGCCTGATCGGTTGGGGTGGTTCCGACTTCGGGCTCGGATTGTTTTATAACGAAGACAGCGACTTTGTTGCGCATGCAAGCCTGATGCAGATGCGCCAGGCCTCTGAAGAGGCTCCACTCACCTTCGGTGTTGGTGTCAAGGTTTACCTTGGTGTGCTCGATGATATCGATCAGGATGTTCTTGCCCTCGGAATCGGTGGCGAAATTCGCTATACGATACCCGGAACCATGCCGATGGCGGTCTATTTGCGCGGAAATTTCGCACCTGAGATCACGAGTTTCCTGGACGCTGAAGAAGTGCTTGATTACGAGTTAGGATTTCAGATCGAAGCCTTGCCGCAAACGTTCGCTTTCGTAGGCATCAGGCATCTCGAGTTTGATACCGACGACGATAGTGATTATGAGGCTGATGACGACAATCTCCATTTAGGAGTGCGCCTGACTTTCTAGTTGTCGGATGGCAGGAATAGCGACGGGTCTATCCAGTTGCCGTTTAAACCGAGGCTCCAGTGCAAGTGCGGGCCGGTAACCCGACCGGTGGCACCAACCTTGCCGATTATCTGACCTTTCTCGACCTGCTCGCCAAGGCTGACGTTGATTTCACTCAGGTGGGCAAACATCGAGATTAATCCCTGCCCGTGATCGATATAAACCAGGTTGCCGCTGAAAAAGAAATCACCCATTTCGATGACCTTGCCCGCACTGGGGGCAAGTACCGGGGTTCCCTGGTTGGCCGCGATATCCATACCACTATGCGGCCTGCGTTTCTGACCATTGAAGACCCTGCGCTTGCCAAAACTACCCGTGCGAATACCCTCGACAGGGAGCAGAAAATCCACATCGACGTCAATCATCGAAAAATGATTGCGCGCTTTTTGTTTACGCGCTTTTTCGGCAAGAATCCGTTCCATATCGCTGGCATAGGGATCGACCTTGCGCTTATCGGTTATCGTGATATGTTGGGTGGTGTATTGTTTTTGCACAACCTTGAAAAACTTTTTCGAAACCTGGCTGGCACCGCGCCTTTCGATAAAGTGTTCTCCCGGCGAGAGACTCAGGGGTAAACCAACCAGAGCCGCGGATTTACCCCCGATTTTTGTTATCAACACTGGTTTATTCCGAAAGCGGTAACCGGAATCTTTGCCGGGTTCAAGATTAATGATAGCGAGGCCACCCGGAACCAGTGACTGTCGGGGCAAGGCTTGCGCAGACAATGCGAACAACAGTGATAAAACCAGCAGTAAAAAACGCAAACCTGATTTCCGAAATAATAGAGAATACGCGAGCAAGTATGCGAACTTTTGCACCGGGGTCAAGGTCCTAACAATGCCCACTATATTATTGAGGGTCGCTCCACGGCCCAGGCTTCATAATTGTTTAACCTGAGGTATTTACGGGTATGGTAGATCTCGGAAACATTTCCGCGAAAGCGCTTATTTTTGGCGGCCCCTATAGTAATCTTCAGGCGACGGTTGCAATGCAGGCACGCGCTAAAGAACTTGAGATTCCGGCCGGTCGTGTTGTCTGTACCGGGGATATCGTCGCCTACTGTGCCGAGCCGGCTGAAACGATCGACCTCATTCAATCCTGGGGTATACACGTGGTTATGGGTAACTGCGAGGAATCGCTGGCATTCAGTGAGCAGGATTGCGGTTGCGGTTTTGAACCGGGTAGTAGCTGCTCTACTCTGGCCGTGACCTGGTATCAATATGCCGATCGCCGCGTGACCGTGGCGCAGCGACGCTGGATGCAGAAGCTGCCACGCAGCATCGAGTTCGAGATGTCTGGAACACGATTCAAAACAGTACACGCAAGCTTGCCCAGCATTAACGAGTTCGTATTTGCCTCGAGTGATACCGCCGCCAAGCTGTCACAGATCAGGGAAGCCGGTGTCGACGCGATAATTGGCGGGCATGCGGGAATTCCGTTCGGACAGCGCATCGATGACAAGTATTGGCTCAATGCCGGGGTCATCGGAATGCCGGCCAACGATGCCGGAGCCCACGGCTGGTATATGCTGATCGAACCGGTTGATGACGGCGTGGACATCAGCTGGCATCGGCTCGATTACGACTATGCGACCAGCCAGCAATCAACCAAGGCAGCGGGAATGCACGAATACGGCGAGGCCCTCGGTACCGGCCTGTGGCCGAGCATCGATATTCTCCCCGAAACCGAGGCGCAGCAAACCGGCCACCCCCTGAACCTGCCACCCCTTCACATCTAGCGCTACCCCTGTGCAGGCGGAATACTTACAGCCGCGTAATAAGATCTGAACTGGCTTGCCAGCATTCCAGTAATCGGTGTGACCACCGGTTTCTTCTTGCGGGAGCGCCGTAAATACGTCCGTGTAGGCTCGCGGTGCGACATCCCTGTCGCACAGCGTCCCGCAAGAAGAAACCGGTAGTCACACCTCGATAGTAAGCTGTCTCGGCATAAGAATCGCAAAAGTGTAGCGCGGCAGGGATGCCGCGCTCCAAGCGATTCCATGGATGGACCAACCGGCGCTTGCGCCGGTTGGGAGCGCCTTTTGCGACCCTTATGCCGAGACAGCTGGGGATTGATCTAGCAGGTCGAGGCTCAAGATAGGCCATGTCAAAGCAAGTAACCGATAGCGGTACCGATCGAAGGAACAAGTTTTAAAGGGGGTAAATCTCAGGTTTTGACAGGTGCGTTGGATTGGAGTTGTTCGACCCAGAGCAGGGTGGCGCCCGCGACCGCGACCGGCATGGCGAAGAAATTGATGATCGGGATACTGGTCATGATCATGACCGCGCCGCCGAAGCCGAGCGCGATTCCACGCCGTTCGCCCAAACGTTTTTTCTGCTCCGCAAACACGAGATCGTGGTTACCCATCGGGTAATCGAAATACTCCAGCGACAGCAGCCATGAACCAAACACGATCCATAACACCGGGGCAACCAGGTTGACCACCGGTATCAGGCTTACGAGGAAAAGTCCCAGCGCCCAGAACATGATGTAGACCAGCTTGCGTAACTGGGAGCCAATGGCGTCGATTGCCATGCGCGTGAAACTGATTTCGGATGAAACCGCTTTTCCCGTCAGCTCTATTTCGATTTTTTCCGCCATCAGGGCATTGAATGGCGCGGCGACAATGTTAGCTACCGGGGTAAAGCTGAAAAAGACAATTATCGCCGCCAGCACGCCGAAAAAGATCCAGATCAGCCACGCGATAAAGTCAAGGAACCCGGGAACGAACGACATTAGCCATTCAACAAAGAGATTAAACTGGTTGTATCCATACCAGACCAGCGCGCCGAACAGCAGCAGGTTGATCATTAGCGGCACGACCACGTAAATACGAACGCCGGGTTTGTTGAGCAAGCCCAGCGCCCGCGCCAGTGCCTGTGTGCCCCGCGTGATATCGGCAAGCATCGACCGTCACCCTCAGGCCAGATCGACCGGTTCGGGAGCCTGCCAGCCCGCGGCGTGATGTTCGGCGACGATGCGGGTATAAACCCCGCCCCGCACGTTAAACTCGGCATTAATGCGCATAAATCGCGGTGCAATCGCCGCCACCAGGTCTGACAGGATTTTATTGGTCACAGCCTCGTGAAACGCACCGTGGTCGCGATAGGACCAGAAATAAAGCTTCAACGCCTTTAATTCAAGGCATAGCCGGTCAGGTACGTACTGTATCTCGATGCTGGCAAAGTCGGGCTGCCCGGTCAGCGGGCACAAACAGGTGAATTCGGGCGTATCGATATGAATTGTGTAGTCGCGTTCAGGATTTGGATTCTCAAAAGTGTCCAGCTCGCTGGAGGGCTGAGTACTCATATTATTTCTCGCAGGTTAAACGGCTCGGGTCAGCGCAACTGATTCCGGGGCGCGCCATTATATATCTCTATCCGCAATAGGCAATTAATTGAAGGGTTTTACTGTTGCCAGATAACGCAAATGATATACTCTGCTCGCAAAAAATTTTACCCGGGAATCCCTCGCACAGATGCGTCTCAATCAGATTAAAATCGCCGGCTTCAAGTCGTTTGTCGACCCAAGCAAGATCGTGTTTCCGGCAAACGTAACCGGCATCGTCGGCCCCAACGGCTGCGGTAAATCCAATGTAATCGATGCGGTGCGCTGGGTGATGGGCGAGTCTTCGGCCAGAAATTTACGCGGCGAATCGATGGAAGACGTGATATTCAGCGGTTCGTCGAGCCGTCAGCCGGTAGGCCAGGCCTCGGTAGAGCTGGTTTTCGACAATTCCGACGGCCGGGTGAAGGGTGAGTACGCCAAGTACAATGAAATATCGGTAAAACGCCTCAGCACCCGTGTCGGCAAGTCCAAGTATTTCCTCAACAACACGCGCTGTCGACGTCGCGATATCGCCGATATTTTTCTTGGCACCGGGCTAGGGCCCCGCAGCTACTCGATTATCGAGCAAGGTATGGTCAGCCGCGTCATCGACGCCAAGCCGGATGAACTGCGGGTCTATCTCGAAGAGGCCGCTGGCATCTCCAAGTACAAGGAGCGGCGGCGCGAAACCGAAACCCGAATTCGACATACGCGCGAGAACCTGGATCGACTTATCGATTTGATCGACGAGATCGACAAGCAACTCTCGCGACTTGACCGTCAGGCGAAGGCTGCGGCGAAGTACAAGCGGTTAAAACAGGATCAGCGCCGGCTAGAAGCCGAGAGTCTGCTGCTGCAAAAACAGGTTTTTGATGCGGAAATCGAGACCCAGCGGCGCGAGCTTGCCGGGGCTGAAACGGACATGGAAAAGCGTACTGCGGACCTGCGTGAAACCGAACGTGAGATCGAGCAGGGACGACAGAAACTGGCTGAAGCCAGTGAGCAATTGAACCGGGTCCAGGGACAGTTTTACAAACTCGGCGCAGAGATTTCGAGCAAGGAACAGGCGATCGAACACCAGAAGAATTTGCGCCAACGCGGACGCCAGGAACTGGACAGCCTGGAACAGTCCTTAAAGGATGCGGGCAAGGTACTTGCCGATGATGCCGCCAGGCTCGAGCAGCTGGAACTGAAGCTAGCCGATATTACGCCAGAACTCGAATCCAGCAATCAGAATCTCGAGCAACAGCAGGCAGCGGCTACGCAGGCGGAAGAAAAAATGCACGAGTGGCAGGAATTGTGGGATCAGTTCCGACGTGAATTCCACCAGGTTCACGAGTCTGCGCAGATCGAAAACCGCGGGATCGAGCATATCGAACGCCAGGTGCAGCGTACCGACCAGCAGCGTTTGCGCCTGCAGAGTGAGCTGGATACTCTCGACGCCTCCGAAGCCGTTCAGGAAATCGATCAGCTTGAATCCGGTGTCGAGGCCAGCGCGCAGGAATATGCCGCAACGACCTCGCAGGCCCAGGCTCGAGCCGAAGATATCCAGGCCTTGCGCGGCAGTTGCGAAGAATCGGCCAACCAGCTTGACGAACTACGCAACCGGGTGCAAACCATGCGCGGACGCTTGAGTTCACTGGAAGCGCTGCAGCAACATGCGCTTTCCGAAACCAGCGCGGAGGTCAAACAGTGGCTTGAACAAAATCAGATCGATTCAACGCATCGCCTGACCAGCCTGCTGAAGCTGAAGGGCGATATAGGCAGGGCAGTCGAAGTGGTCCTGTCGCCTTTTCTCGGGGCTTATTGCACGTCTACCGGCGAACCTGTGCCCGATGCATCCGTACCTAACCATAGTGTGGCCGTATTCGACCGTGACCCGGTGCCGGCTCGCAGCGGTGACCGTGATTGGCCGAAACTTTCAGATTATATCGAGTGTGATGTCGATCTGTCGGCCATTCTGGACGGGATTTACCTGTGCAGGGATCAGCAGGACCTGCGCGACAAGCGAAGCCAGCTGAAGGCCGGCGAAAGCCTGGTTACGGCGCAGGGGCTCTGGGCCGGTGGTAACTGGATATTGCAACAGGGTGAAGAGGACCAGCATGCGGGTACGCTTGCACGGGCGCAGGAGATCGATTCGATTCGTGCGCAGCTGGAGCAGATAACGCAGGCGGCGACGACCTTGAAATCCCACTACGATGGTGATCGGCAGCGCTTGCAAGTTCTCGAGCAGGAATGGGACGGCGATCAGAAATCACTGGCCACTGTGCAGCAGCATTTATCCGAACTGCGCCAGCGGCTCAGTAACCGGAAAAGCGAGGCTGAGCAGGTACAAAGCAGGCGCCAGCAGTTACATACCGAGCTGGCTGAGCTCGAGGAACAAAAGCTTGGACACACCAACGAACTGCAATCGAATAGCGCCAAGCGTAACGAGTTTCTCGAGCAGATTGCCCAGATGACGGAACTCGAAGAGGGGCTGCAGGCGCAAAAAACAAGCCGGCAGCAGCAGTTGACTGCAACCCGGAATGCGCTGCAGCAGGCGCTTGAAAGCGCGCATCAGCAGCAGATCCGGCAGCAGGCACTGGAGGCGGAGCAGCGCGCCACGCGTTCGAATATCGAGCGCATCGAGCAACAGAAAAACCAGTTTGATCAACGAGTGGGGGAACTCGAAGACCTCATGAACAGTGATGTCGATCCCATCGCGGAGCAGGAGACCGCGCTCCAGGAGCTGCTGAAGTTGCGCAACCAGAATGAACAGGAACTGGGTCGCGCGCAGCAGGCCGTTAGTGAACTGGATAACCGGCAACGCGAACTTGAAACCGAACGTAACACTCGTCAGCAGCATGTCGATGACTTTCGTAATCAACTGGAACAGGAACGTTTGCAGCTTCAGGAAGCGAGCATCCGCTGTAATACGATCGAGGAACAATTGCAGAAGACCGGGCAGGATGTTGCTGCTTTACAGCAGGATCTCGAGCCCGAGGCCGATTTAGATGAATGGAGCTTGCGTCTCGAAAAGTTGAACAAGCGTATCGACCGCCTGGGCCCGATCAATCTCGCGGCAATCGAAGAGCAAAAGGAACAGGCCGAACGAAAACAGTATCTGGACGCGCAGCACCAGGATTTGATTTCGGCACTGGAAACACTCGAGGACGCGATCAGGAAAATAGACAGGGAAACCCGGGATCGTTTCAAGACTACATTCGAGCAGGTTAACAGTCGCCTGGTTGAGCGTTTCCCCAAACTGTTCGGAGGTGGCGAAGCGCATCTCGAGATGACCGAAAACGATTTGCTTAACACGGGTGTGCAAATCATGGCGCGACCGCCGGGAAAACGCATTACCAACCTGCAGCTGTTATCGGGGGGCGAAAAGGCACTCACCGCGGTAGCATTGATTTTCGCGATTTTCGAGCTCAATCCGTCACCTTTTTGCATGCTGGACGAGGTTGATGCACCACTCGACGATGCCAATGTCGGGCGTTTTTGCACGATGGTTATGGAAATGTCCGAGCAGGTACAGTTCATCATAATCACGCACAACAAGATAACCATGGAAATGACCCAGGGTCTGAATGGTGTAACCATGCACGAACCCGGGGTATCACGACTGGTCTCGGTCGATGTCGGCGAAGCGGTGGTTCTAGCCGGGGTTCAGTAATGGATACAAGCACCTTTAGATGGGTACTGATCGTTATCGCGATTTTGGTGGGGATTGGGGTCTATCTTTTCGGCGTGCACCAGGCGCGATTGCGTAAACGCAGTTCGATCGAGACATTCACCCGCGAGGAGGTCGATTCGGCATTTGTCGAAGACGAGCAGCTGCGTTTCGAAATGAACAACCTTAACCAGATTCTAACCGAGAACGAGGTTGACGAAGACCTCGAAGAAATCCAGATTAATCCTGCCAGGGAAGTACCAAAACCCCCCTTTGCATCGCCAGATGCCGAGATATTTGTGCCGACGATGATCAAATCCAGGGATGAAGACAGTTTGATCAGTTACCACCTCAGGTTTGAAGATTTTCGCCTGATTACCGGTGAGGAAGCCGATGCAGCCGTGCAGGAGACGGGTCTGGAACTGAATACCGAGGGTTTGCTCGAGTTTCGCGAGGAAGGAGAGGTCTGTTTCCAGGTGGCCAGCCTTAGCGATCCGGGTCATTTTAACGAGATCGAAAAGCTTGATTTTGCAACCCTGGGATTCAATTGTTTCATCGATCTTGAAACCTGTGAACATCCGCGTCTTGCGTATGAATCGATGCTGAAAAAAATCGATGAGCTGGTGCGCTTAATGAATGTCAAGGTATACCTGCCGAACCAGGACCTGCTGATGATCAGCGACATCACCCGTGATCGTGAAAAACTGGCCTAGCTTTCAGGCCCCCAGACATGTCGATTCCCAAAGCCACCAGGACCGAAGCAGCGGAACTCCGCCAGTCCCTGTCCGAGCATAACTACCGTTACTATGTCCTGGATGCCCCGGTGATTACCGACCAGGCTTACGACCGGATGTTTCGACGCTTACAGGAGCTCGAGCGTGAGTATCCTGAACTGGTTACCCGGGATTCACCGACCCAGCGAGTGGGTTCTGAACCAGCGAGCCACTTCGAAACGGTTACGCATGAAGTTGCGATGCTATCGCTCGATAATGCTTTTGACGAGACGGAAATGCTGGCATTCGATCGCCGCCTGCGCGAGAAACTGGATCACGATTCAGAGCTGAGCTATTGCGCCGAGCCCAAGCTGGACGGTCTTGCGGTCAGCCTGCTATACGCAAAAGGCGAACTGGTGCGTGCGGCGACCCGCGGAGACGGGCGCAGCGGTGAAAACATTACCGCGAATGCGCGCACTATAGCCTCGATCCCGTTACGTTTGATGGGTGAACATCTGCCCCGACGGATCGAGATTCGCGGTGAAGTCTACATGGAACTGGCGGGCTTTGCCGAACTCAATCGCAGCCAGCAACAGGCGGGTGGCAAGGTTTTCGCAAATCCCCGAAATGCCGCTGCCGGCAGCCTGCGCCTGCTGGATTCGCGCATAACCGCGAGTCGTCCGTTAACGTTTTGCAGCTATGGTATTGGTGTCTGTGACGGGGCTGAACTGCCTCCGGGTCAATACCAGCAAATGCAGTACCTGCGCGGTATCGGGATTCCGATTAGTCGTCAGATCGAACAGCTTGACTCGATAAGCGAATGTATCGACTACTATCAACGCATCCTCGAAGAGCGTGACAGGCTTGCGTATGATATCGATGGCGTCGTGTTCAAGCTTGATAGTATCGAGCAGCAGCGCGAGGCCGGTTTTGTATCCCGCGCACCTCGCTGGGCGATCGCCTACAAGTTCCCGGCACAGGAAGTCATGACGCGCTTGCTCGATGTTGATTTCCAGGTTGGGCGAACGGGTGCGTTGACGCCGGTAGCAAGGCTGGAGCCGGTCGCCGTTGGCGGGGTAATGGTGAGCAATGCGACCCTGCACAACATGGACGAGATCGAGCGCAAGGATATCCGCATCGGCGATATCGTCATCGTGCGCCGGGCCGGAGATGTTATTCCTGAAATCGTGGGCCCGGTACCGCAGCAGCGCAAAGGCAAGTTAAAGCGGCCACGAATGCCGTCCCGGTGCCCGGTTTGCGATTCGGAGGTTCTGCAGCAGCACGGTCAGGCGGCGTATCGCTGTATGGGCGGCCTGGTTTGTGCGGCACAACGCAGGGAAGCCATCAAGCATTACGCTTCGCGCAAGGCGATGGATATCGAAGGGCTCGGAGACAAGCTGGTCGAACAAATGGTCGAGCAGGGATTGATCGAGTCGGTCGCTGACCTTTATAAGCTGGAACTTGAGCAGATTGCAGGTCTCGAGCGCATGGCGGAAAAATCGGCAGCTAACCTGTTGCAGGCGCTCGAGAAAACCAGGGCTACCAGCCTGGCGCGGTTTATTTATGCGCTCGGGATACGCGAGGTTGGCGAGGCCACCGCCGAGGCGCTGGCCAGTCACTTCGGTGAACTCGACGCGATCATGGATGCGGATTTTGAAACGCTGCAGCAGGTCGAAGACGTGGGGCCGGTGGTTGCAGAAAATATAAGACACTTTTTTGACCAGCAGAGAAACCGGGATATCATCAACGAGTTACTGGACCAGGGTATTACCTGGCCAGAAGTCGACCTTTCACGACAGCAGTTGGCGCAAGTCCTGGCCGGGAAAACCTACGTCATCAGCGGAACCCTCGATGGCTACAGTCGCGACCAGGCAGCGAGCCTGCTGAAAGCGCGTGGTGCCCGCGTGAGCAGCAGTGTCTCTTCGAAAACAACCGCGCTGATAGCGGGAGAAAGTCCAGGCTCCAAGCTTGCGAAGGCCGAGGCCCTGGGTGTCGAAATTCTGAACCAGGCCGGATTCGAACAACTGCTGGAGGATTAGCCATGATACTTGACGAAGCGCAGATGGCCACACTTAAAAAATATACTTACGCGGTATATATTCTGCAGGCGCTGTCCTTTGTTACCTTGATTACGCCGATCATTGGAGTGATCATCAACTACATCAAGGATGACGATGTGCGTGGCGGCTGGCTTGAATCGCACTTTAACTGGCAAAAGGCAACCTTCTGGTATGGTCTGCTGTGGACGGTTCTGGGCGTGTTAACCACCCCGATTCTGATCGGTTACGGGGTGCTCGCGGTCGTGACGATCTGGTTGATTTACCGCATCGCCCGCGGCTGGATCTACCTGGTCGACGGTAAGGAAATGTATCTGCCAACAACGGGAGAGGAACATGAATGATGATGAGAAATGGCGTAGCAAGCTTACCGCCGAGGAATACCGCGTGTGCCGGGAAAAGGGCACCGAGCCACCCTTCAGCGGCGAATACAATGACAACCACCAGAGCGGAAAGTATCGATGCAAATGCTGCGGTGAGGCCTTGTTCGAGTCGGGCAATAAATTCGATTCGGGATCGGGTTGGCCTTCGTTCGACCGGCCGGCATCAGCAGAGACGATTCGTGAGGAAGTGGACCTGAGTCACGGCATGCGCCGTGTCGAGGTCATGTGCGATCGCTGTGGTTGCCACCTGGGGCATCTGTTTGAGGACGGTCCGCGGGAAAGTACCGGAATGCGTTACTGTATCAACTCGCTGTCACTCGATTTCGAGGCCACTGGAGATGAATGAGTCGGATTTCAATCAGCTTGCCGAAAACACCATGACCGCGATCGAGGAGGCAATCGACGATTGCGGGGTCGACATCGATTACGACAGTGCCGGTGGCATCCTGACGCTTGAATTTGCCAATCGCAGCCAGATTATCATCAACAAGCAAACCCCGCTGTCGCAGATCTGGGTCGCCGCGCGCTCGGGCGGTTACCACTTCGATTACGATGCCAAGGACCAATGCTGGCGCCTGCAGGGAGACGGCGACGAACTGTTTAGCTGTCTCGGTCGATACTGCAGTGAACAGGCCGGTGAAACCGTAAAGCTCGACGGTTGATTTGCGGGTGCTTGACCTGACCTTGTTCTGCTTCGATATCCGATTACTCGAAGGATTGTCTGTTCACGTCAGGCCGATAAAGATCCGTGACGCCGGCCCTACCAGGAGGCCTCGATCACCGGATTGTAGATTTTATTCATCAAGCCCTGACAGCTCGTGGTGAGGTCGTGGCGGCAGCAAAAGAAAGCAGCGTATTAGAGCGTCTGGTCAGGTATTTTGTGTTCGCGTTCGCGGCGGCGCTGGTTTACATTTTTATCGATTTTACGTTTGATCTGCGCCCGCCACGGGTGCACAGTTCCTACCAGTTCAAGCTGACCGAATTGCCACAGGACCAGGCCCTAATCTTGCGCCAGGATAACCTTTCGGTGCTCGTGATACGGCGCTCGGCAGAGACCATTGCTGCGCTTGGCCAGGACCTGTCACGATTGCAGGATCCCGAATCGGAGCGCAGTCACCAGCCCGAATTTGCGACCAACCTGTTGCGCTCGAGGCATCCGGAGTATTTCGTCGGCTATGCGATTGGCACCGACCTTGGCTGCAGTCTTGAAGTAAGTGCCTCCACTGTCAAAGAGACCTGTAGTCAGGCACGCTATGATTTCGCCGGCAGGGCACTGCTCGGTGATAATAAGTTTTTGAATCTTGCAGTCCCGGATTATACTTTTAGCGATAATTTCAATATCTTGACCATCAGACCCTGACCACGAGAATCAGCCATGCCTTCTTTTGACGTTGTTTCGGAAATCGACCACCACGAGCTTAAAAATGCACTGGACCAGGCCAATCGCGAGATCGGCACCCGCTATGACTTTAAAGGCTCGGGTGCGAAAATTGAACAGTCACAGAACGATCTCACCCTCGAAGCCGAGTCAGAATTCCAGGTAAAACAGATGGTCCCGATACTGAAGGAAAAAATGTCTAAACGCGGAATCGACGTCGATTGCCTCGAGTTTGCCGATATCGTCGAAATGAATAAACGAGCCCGGCAGCAGGTGAAAGTCAGGGAGGGGTTGGACAAGGACCTGGCGCGCAAGATGGTCAAGCTGGTCAAGGACAGCAAGCTCAAGGTACAGGTAGCAATTCAGGGTGAGCAACTCAGGGTCAGCGGTAAAAAGCGTGATGATTTGCAGCAGGTCATGCAGATCCTGCGTGAAGCGGGGCTTGGTATTCCTTTGCAGTTCAATAATTTCCGTGACTGAAACCGGGCCCGGTCGGACCGCTCGAAATCGCTACGCGGTAAGGTAAACATCGAATCGAATCGTTTTTTCTCGATAGGTCATGTCGGGTTTTAGGCTGTCGAGACTGCCCGCTTTCGCCGGGCGCTTAACCACCACTCGCTTGTGCGCCTTGCCGAGTGCCTGCTCGAAACAGGACTCGATGCCCAGGTTGCCGGTCATGGCCTGCAGGATTTGCATTTCCTTGGATGGCTTGGCCCCGGACTTGTGACCCGGGAACATCGGGTCAAGGTAAATGCAGTCGATGTCGTGGTCATTGTTCAGCCTGCCCAGGAAATCGCGTGCGTCGCTATTTTCAATCGTCATTTGACGTGCAATCGCAGCGCCGGCCTCGACCGCGGCGAGTCGCTCGAGCGAATAGGCGACGATGGCAAACACCAGTGGATTCTGTTCCAGCATCGCGACCTGCTTGCCGTGGTGGGCGAGGGTCAGGCTATCCACGCCCCAACCGGCGGTCAGGTCGAGAATTTTTTTGATGCTGCGCTGCTTGTTGCTGCAGGCCTTGACAATGGCCTGGCCTGCCTGGCGGGACCTCGCGGGCAACGCTCCCGAGATAAAGCTGTGATGAAAGCGAAGTTGCGAGTTGACCAGGTTGATGTCGACACCGGTATCATCGGTTGCAATGATTAATTCCGAACTCGAGGCAGCCGCCAGGATATGCCGAATGTCCTGCTCCCTGTGTTCTGGATAAGCCATTAATAATGGGGCGGTTTCTCGAAGCCGGGATCGACGTCACTCGGCAGGTTGCTCTTCAGCGACCGCAGTTGAACCTCGAGCCGCTCGATATGGCTACCCAGGCGCGAGATTTCCTGTTCCTGCTGCGCAACCATGTTATTGAGGGTCTGGATCGTGTAGTCTTGCTCGGTATACAGGATCTCGAGACGATCCAGTTGGGCCTTAAGCTTTTCAGTCATGGAGATCCACTCTGCGGAAATCAGACGAGTTTAACAAAAATTAACCCGGCCAAATCATATAATGATGGTTTACCGAAGGCGAATTCAGCCGCATAATACGCACACCGTAGCTGATTGATTGTCATCCGGCAGTAGCACGAACGAGGTAACCCGTGAGCGAATCACAAATTGAAAAGATAGCCCAGATTGCCGAAAAAATTTCGGCGGAAGAAAACCGGCGTACCCGGCAAACGCAGACCATAAATAACCTTTTGCAGGAACGGCAACAGGTACTGGTATCGATGTGTGAACTGGCCGAACTGGAAACCGGAGAGGTGCCGCCCGACACGGTGATCCACAATCTTCGCAGTTTCAACCAGCGGCTGGTCGATTACACGGCGCTGGGTCATTTCGAGATCTATGAAAGAATCATTGACGGCAAGGAGCGACGCGGCAATATCAAGCGAGTTGCCGATCGTGTCTACCCGTTAATTTCAGATACGACGCAAGTCATTGTCGATTTCAATGACAAGTACGATGGCGTCGATGAACCGGAGAGCCTGGCTGACTTATATACCGACCTGTCCTCGATCGGCGAGGCGATGGCCGAACGCATCGAGTCCGAAGACATGCTGCTACGCGAAATCAGCGATAATCTCGAAAGCCCCAGTAAAGCTCTCTAGCCCAAGAGATTTCTAGCTAATACCTTCATTTCCACACGGGTAACGCCTGCAGGCTTCATCCTGGAAAACGTGCAGCAATTACCTGTGGCGGCGGCTCCATCGCGTACGCGGATTTGACGTATCGGGATGATCAACGACACGCACTGCCTAAGGCAGAACCCTTTTGAAGGGTTTTACGCTGACCGAGGCGTAGGCGCCGGACTTGATATAGGGATCATCGTCGGCCCAGGCCTGCGCGGCGGCCAGCGAATCGAATTCCGCGATAATAATACTGCCCGAGAAACCGGCATCGCCCGGGTCCTCGCTGTCGATGGCTGGATTCGGCCCGGCAATGATCAGCCTGCCCGCGTCACGCAGGGCATTCAGGCGTTCGACGTGTTCACTGCGCACCGCCATGCGGGCCGGCAGGCTGTTGGCGTTGTCGATCCCGACGATGCTGTAAAACATCAACTCACCTCCTTATCGCTATCGGGCATGTAACGCGCCAGGAAAAATGCTTGCGCGATGACGAACGCAATCGTCATGCCCATCAACCCGAACAATTTGAAATCGACCCAGGTATCCTCGCTGAATTGCAACCCGAACGGATCGATTTCAGGAGCAACAACCATGTTGGCAATCCCGGCGACGACAAAAAATCCGATCCAGGCCAGGTTCAACTGCACCCAGACGCGCTGCTCCTCGATCGTGATCGCGTGACCCATCATGCGTTGAATCAGAGGCTTGTCACCGATCAGGTGACTGCCCAGAAAGACCAGGGCAAACAGCCAGTTGATGGCAGTCGGTTTCCACTGAATAAAAACGGGGTCTTTGAGGGCCAGCGTTGCACCGCCGAAAACCAGCAGCAATGCCAAAGTAATAATCGGCATCCTTTCAACGCGCTTGACAATAATCGCCGCGAGCACGACCTGGATCACGGTGACGACAATCGCGGTCAGCGTGGCCAGGTAGATCGCGTCGCTGGATTCCCCTGGCGTCAGGCTCATTAATGGCACCCAGGCATTGATACCCAGGATGAACTCATCCGGCAAGTCCAGGTAGAACTTGTAGAGGATGAAAAAGAGCAGGATCGGCAGGAAATCGAAAAGTTGTTTCATGTAACCGGTAATCGTCTGAAGCAGCGCAGATTCTAACGTATAAACCGACACTTTGGTGACTAATTTAAGGCCCGATGATATGCTCTGCGTTCGTTTTTAAGCCCCCAAGATCAACCGTGGAAGCAAAGACATTTTTCTACCTCGCCGGCCTGCCGCGCACCGGCAGCACCGTGCTGGGCGAGATCCTGAACCAGAATCCCAGAATTCATGTCTCGCCCGCGTCGCCACTGAGTGATTTCATCAGCGAGATTTATTCCAAATGGCGTCTGGATGTGGTTACGTTGAAAGCGTACAAGCACCCGGATCAACTGCCTAATGTCTGGCGCGGTATTCGCGACGGCATGTACCAGCATCGCACGGAGCCCTATATCGTCGACAAGTCATGGGCCTGGCACATGAACGACGCGATCGATTCGACACGCAAAGTCCTCGGCGAAGAAATGAAGGTCATCTGCCCGGTCGATAATATCACCGATTGCCTCGCGTCTTTCATCATGTTGATCCGTACCAATCCGGACTATATATCCTACATCGACAATTACCTGCGTAACGAACGCCGAGAACTGTCCGATGCGAATCGATGCGAGGCATTGATGGACCCGAAAATCGGCACCAGCGTCGGCTGGTGTTACGACAACCTGAAGCAGACCTGGCAGGGCAAGAACCGCAAGAACCTGCTGCTGATCGAGCGCGCCGATATGGTGAGCGACCCGGACAGCGTGCTCGACAGGATTTACGATTTTCTCGGCATCCCTGAACTCAGGACCTGGGAAGACACCCAGACCCATTCCTTCGATCGAATCGAAAAGGAAATCGTCGAAAACGACGGCGCCGCCTATGGCATACCCGATTTACACAAGCTGGGTCCGAAGCTGCGCGATCGCACCTGGAAGGCCAAAGACGTGCTCGGCAACCAGCTGTTTTTCAAGTACAAGCGCCTGGAATTCTGGCGACCGAAAAAACGCAGTTTCTGACGATTTTCACGATCACCGGCCCGCCGCGGCGCGGGCGGCTAAATCCTGCGCCACGCCGTATCAAATAATCCACGTGAGCAACGCTCCCCGCCCAATAAAAAAGGGCTCCCGAAGGAGCCCTTTAGGTACTGCGTTACGAATCTTCTGCTTAGAGGATGTCGTACTTCAAAACAGCCATTACATGAGTCTTGTCGTCGTCCGAGTCACCGGTATCCGCGTCAAGGTTCCAGATCTCGTAGTACATGGTGGTGTTGCGACCCAGGCTTTGCGTGTAACCCAGAGTTAACCCAAGCACGTCCGCATCAGCTGCGTCGAGGCTGAGAGACTCGAGGTGAATGTAAGCATTACCGATACCCAGGTTGGCCGTCAAGCTGGAGTCGTCAGCCTGGCTCTGCAACATGAGAGCTAGTGACGCGTCGCCGAGCGAAATACCGCTAAGTGCCACGCCTACGATGTTATCGTCGCTGTCATCAGGATCGGTACCGATGCTACCCGCTTCGGTGGCTGCTGCCGCGGCAGCGCCAGCGCCGGCGTCATCTTCAGCAGTGGTCTTCACCCCGATACCCAGCGCCAGATCGCCGATCGGGAAAGTCACACCCAGTTCCATGCCATCCGGAGCATCTTCGCCGGTATCCAGGTTGGTGAAATATGCGGTGATACCGAAAGAGACCGCGCCTGCACTGTTCGAGTAGGTCAGCGCGTTATCGGTACGGTTCGTGTATGAAATCATGGCGTAACCAACGTGCCACCAGGGCAAGTCGATCGGGCCGACCACGTGGTTGTACCAGGTTTGTGCGCCCTGGCCCATGCGGATGTCGCCGAAGTCGCCTTTCAGGCCGACGTAACGATGACGTACGCTCAGAGACTCGGTGTTAGTCTCGTCGTTCAGGTCGACGTCCCACTCGTAACGACCGTATCCGGTCATGCCATTGCCGAGGTCGGTTTCGCCCTTGGCGCCGAAGCGGGATGAAAAGCTGCGCAGCTCGAGATCGCTCACGCCGCCCTCGTCAACATTCCAGATTCCGACGCGAGCCGAGGCATAAACGTCAGCTTGTACTGCGGCGGGAGCGGCAATGCTACCGGCTACGGCCATTGCGATTGCAGATGTTTTAAATTTCATGAGTAATTACCCTTAAGTCAGTTATAGTTTTGTGCCTAGGATATAAACCTTCTATGTTGGGTTTCGCGTAATGTATTGACCCAGATGGCTTATGTGCAACGATGATAGCCATAATTGGCACAATAGCAACCCTTTTTTTTGAAAAAAACAACAATTTTTGCCATTTGTTGCATAAATGTAACACAAATTAAACGATTTCTTCCCCGCTTGTTCAAAAATCCGCGCTAATCTATTGATTTAAATATCTTTTGAAACGTTGTTTTATTCCCACTGATTTCCTGTATTATCGCGCGGCTTGCACATAGGTATGGTCATGGCGCAATTTTTTGAAATACATCCGGACAACCCGCAGCGACGCCTGATTCAGCAGGCCGTGGCAATCATCGATCGCGGAGGCCTGGTGATCTATCCCACCGACTCAAGCTACGCGCTCGGTTGCCACATAGGTGACAAGGCCGCGATGGAACGCATCCAGCGCATAAGGCGTACCGACAACAAGCACCACTTCACGCTGGTCTGTAGCGACTTGTCCGAGATCGGCACTTATGCCAAGGTATCCAACTCGGATTACCGCCTGATGAAAACGCTGACCCCGGGGCCCTACACGTTCCTGCTCAAGGCAACCTCGGTCGTGCCGCGACGCCTGATGAACCCGAAACGTAAAACCATCGGCGTGCGCGTGCCCGATAACTATATCGTGCAGGCGATCCTGACGGAACTCGGACAGCCCATCATGAGTAGCACGCTGATTCCGCCGGGCGCGCAGCAGGCGCTGGACGATGCTGCCGAAATTCGCGAAATCTATGAACACGAGGTCGACCTGGTCATCGACGGCGGTTTCTGCGGTGTCGAGCCGACCACGGTCATCAGCCTGATCGACGGACAGCCTGAAATCCTGAGGCATGGGCGCGGCGAGATTTCGTTCCTGGAGTAGGGAGACAGGGCCGTTTTCCTGGTTGTGCCCATGAGCGGTGGTCTATTCCAATTACCGCAGGATGACATGTTAAAATCATGGTTTGTGGCCTGGCTTGTCAGTATAATTCAAGCCGGGCCTCTATAAACCGGATCATCATTATTGAATACCATTAGTCAAAACAACCGCGTGCTGTCGGGCATGCGTCCTACCGGGTTGTTGCACCTAGGCCACTATCACGGCGTCTTGAAAAACTGGATCGAACTACAACACAGCTACGAGTGTTTTTACTTCGTTGCGGACTGGCATGCGCTCACGACGCATTACGAGGATCCATCGATTATCGCCGAGAGCACGCGCGATATGGTGATCGACTGGCTTGCCGCCGGCGTGAATCCGGGCACGGCAACCCTGTTTATCCAGTCACGCATCCCGGAACACGCCGAACTGCACCTGTTATTGTCGATGATTACACCGCTGGGCTGGCTTGAACGTGTGCCCAGCTTCAAGGATCAGCAGGAAAAGATTAACGATAGGGATTTATCGACCTATGGCTTTCTCGGTTACCCGTTGCTGCAGAGCGCGGATATCCTGATGTACAAGGCCGGCTTTGTGCCGGTGGGCGATGACCAGGTCGCTCATGTCGAGCTGACGCGCGAGGTTGCACGCCGCTTTAATCATTTCTATGGTCGCGAACCTGATTTTGAAAACAAGGTCAGCGCCGCGATTAATAAGATGGGCAAGAAAAACGCCAGGCTTTACCAGGATGCACGCAAGCGCTACCAGGAGCAGGGTGATAGCGAGGCACTGTCGATTGGTCACGCGTTGCTGGAATCGCAACAGAACATCAGTTTGAGTGACCACGAACGACTGCTGGGCTACCTCGATGGCGAGGGACGCATTATCCTGCCGGAACCGCAGGCCCTGCTGACCGTGTCGTCAAAAATGCCCGGGACTGACGGGCAGAAAATGTCGAAGTCCTATAACAATACGATCGCATTGCGCGAAGACAAGGACAGCATTACCCAGAAAATCAAAACCATGCCGACCGACCCGGCACGCGTGCGGCGCACGGATCCGGGAGACCCGGACAAATGCCCGGTGTGGGAGTTTCACGAGGTCTATACCGATGAAGCGACCAAGCAAAAACTTGGAGAGGGTTGCAGAACGGCGTCGATCGGCTGCATCGACTGCAAGCAATACGTCATCGATTCAATCGTCGAGGAGTTAAAACCGATACAGCAGAGTGTCAAGGAATACCTGGGCGATCTTTCCGGGGTCGACAGCATCATCAACGAAGGCTGCGAGGCCGCTCGTGACGTTGCGCAGGATACCATCGAAGAAGTGCGCAAGGTCATGGGATTAACCGGGCGCAGGTAGTATCGATAAAACCATGGAAAAAGTTTTCACCAGTAGTACATCGATCCAGGAGGAAATGCCGTTTGCCCTGGTTGAGGGCGAGCCGCTGACCGTTATTCCGCAGGATCTCTATATCCCGCCCGACGCGCTGCTGGTATTTCTCGAGGCTTTCGAAGGGCCTCTCGATCTGTTGCTCTACCTGATCAAGCGCCAGAATATCGATATCCTCGATATACCCATAGCCGCGATCACCCGGCAGTACATGGAATACATCCACCTGATGGACAATCTCGAACTCGAACTGGCCGCGGAATACCTGGTGATGGCATCGATGCTGGCCGAAATCAAGTCGCGTATGCTGCTGCCGCGACCCACGGAATCGCAGGACGAGGAAGACCCGCGTGCCGAGCTGATTCGACGCCTGCAGGAATACGAGCAGTTTAAACAGGCGGCGGAAGACCTCGATGGGCTCGATCGAATGGAACGCGAAATCCATCCGACCCACATCGATATTCCCAAGTTCAAGGTCAAGCTGGCGCTACCGACGGTCGATCTGAATGACCTGATGAGTGCGTTTCGCGACGTCGTCAACCGCGCCGAGCAGTTTGCCAGTCATCATGTCGATCGTGAGCCGCTGTCGGTGCGTGAACGCATGGTGATCGTGCTGGGTCGTATCTCGGCCGACGATTTCACCAGCTTTAATGACTTTTTCAATCCAGCCGAAGGGCGTATGGGCGTCGTTGTCAGTTTCGTCGCGATTCTTGAGCTGCTCAAGGAATCGCTGATCGATCTTGTGCAAACCGAGCCCTATGGCCCGATCTACGTCAAAGCCAGATCATAAATTATGCAAATCGAAAAACTCAAAGCCATCCTCGAAGCCCTGTTTGCGGCCAGCGATAAACCGCTATCGGTCAACCAGATGTCTGATTTGTTTGCCGGCGATATTGAGCAGCCCGGCAAGGATGAGATTCGCCAGGCAATCCAGCAACTGCAGGAAAAATACGACGGCAGTGGTTTCGAGTTGAAACAGGTCGCCTCGGGATTTCGATTCCAGGTCAAGGCCGATTTCGAAACCTGGGTGGTGCGCCTGTGGGAGCAAAAGCCACCGCGCTACTCGCGCGCGCTGATGGAAACGCTGGCCCTGATCGCTTACCGTCAACCGATCACGCGCGGCGAAATCGAGGATATCCGGGGTGTCAGCGTCAGTACCAACATCATCAGGACGCTGGAAGAACGCGACTGGGTTAAATCGCTGGGGCACAAGGAAGTCCCGGGCAGGCCGACACTGTATGGTACCACCAACGCGTTTCTCGATTACTTCAACCTGAAGTCGCTCAACGAGTTGCCGACGCTGGCTGAAATTCGTGACATCGACCAGTTCAATCCTGAATTTTCGTTCGAGGAAAAAATCGAGGCAGCCGCCAATTAGCATCTATAATCGGGTAGATGCGATGCCTTGTTAGTCTAATAACTATTTGCGCCTTGCTGACTGCCTGCAGTGAGCAAAAACAGGCGCTCGATACCTGGGTGCATGCCGACACCGGTTCCTACGGCGCTGCTATCAGCCCCGATGGCAAGTACCTGCTGACCGGTGAAATTGGCGGATTTGCCCGGGTCTGGGATTTACAAACCAACCGGGTCAAGTACAGCGTTCAGCACGAAGAAGGTGGTGAAGGCGGTGTTATTGCCGCTGCATTCTCGGAGCTCGGAAATGTGCTGGTCACGATTGAACAAAATTCGATTGCGCGCTGGGCAGTGGAGTCGGGACGTCTTACCGGTTACTGGACCTGGCCCAACCTGACCGATGTCGCAGTGTCGGCGAACGGTCGTTTCGCGCTGATCGGCAGCAAGGACAACCAGGCGGTTTATTTCGATATGATCGAAGGCGAGATGCGCTTCGTGTTTGCCCATCACGAGAAGGTTACCAGCGTGGCGCTTTCGAAGGATGGTCGCTTCGCGTTGACCGGCGCCGATGACTGGCACGCCAGTCTGTGGGATTTGAGCAATGGTGAACATCTTTGGTCGAAGAACCTGGAGTACAAGATCTCGCTGGTTGCGCTGTCCGATGACGGTGAACTTGCGCTCGCGAATGCCCATATCGGTGACGCACGTGTTTACACGACGCGCGGCAAGGGTGAACTGGTGTCGCGTCTCGATGAAGTCAGGATGACGTTGGTCTCGGCCGACTTTTCGGATGACAACCGTACGCTCGCGACCGGCCGGGCGGCCAAGGCGATCGATATCTGGGATGTTGCTAGCGGTAAACGCCGCGAAACCTGGAAACCGAAAGTCAAACACAAGGTGCAGCCGGACTCGGCGACGATTCTCGACCTCAAGCTCGACAGCAATGCGAAAACCCTGATCTCCGAATCCTCGACTGGCATCGGCCAGCGCTGGGCCATTAACTGACCTGCAAGGCATTCCCTCCATCGCTAGTACCGGCTGCGCGGTAATCAACTTTTTTGAGCATGATGATACAAGGGTGGGCGGAAAAAATTTTTGCGGGCAAAAATGTATTCCGCCCACGGTAACCAGTGTCAGAATGTTATCTGAGTCAGGGACGCCAATTAGATAATCCCTGGATAACGCGGTTTCCAGGGAGGAGTTGCAGTGCATTAAATACTGGATCCCGCGACCTACGCGGCCCGGTCGAGCCGCGGGATGACATTAACTTAGGGCGCGGCTCTGGCCTGCTGTATAATCGCGCGATGGAGCGCATACAGAAATATTTAGCCAACCAGGGTGCCGGTTCGCGGCGCCATATTGACGCGCTGCTACAGCAGGGGCGCATCAGCGTCAACGGCAAAACCGCTAAACCGGGCGATCAGATCAACGGCCGCGAAAAGATCGCGATCGATGGCAAGCTGCTGCGCCTGCAGCGTCACGTTGCCAAACCAAAGATCCTGATGTACCACAAGCCGGTGGGCGAGGTCTGCACGCGCTCGGACCCCGAGGGACGCGATGACGTGTTCAGGAATTTGCCGCGTCTGAACCAGGGTCGCTGGGTCAGTATCGGGCGGCTCGACATCAATACCAGCGGACTGCTGTTATTTACCAACGATGGTGAACTCGCGAATCGCCTCATGCATCCGTCTTTCGAGGTAGAACGCGAGTATGCGGTGCGCGTGCACGGTGCCGTCAGTCATGAAATGCTGCAGCAGCTGCGCGATGGTGTTCAGCTTGAAGATGGCATGGCCCATTTTGAAGATATTATCGATTCCGGCGGTAGCGGCAGCAATCACTGGTATCACGTGGTTTTAAAGGAAGGACGCAACCGCGAGGTGCGACGCCTCTGGGAAGCGGTTGGGGTCGAGGTGAGCCGCCTGACCCGGGTGCGCTATGACCAGTTCAGGCTGCCGAAGTGGTTAAAGCCCGGTAAGTCGCGATTACTGGATGAAGAAGTGGTGACCCGGGTTTATCGGCGTCTCGACCTGGGCAGGAAAAGCCGCGAAACGCATCGTCCGAAGCGCCAGCGACGCAGGGCCTGATGGGATCGAAGAAATTATCAAGGCTTTGCCAGTCGGTGCTGCCGGCCGGGTTTGAAGAGGTTACTCGCCTCGGGCCCGAGATCCAGCATTTCCTGGAACAGAACCTGCCCGAATCGGTGAACCAGGCAGTAACGCTGCTGAACGTCAATCGGCATGAAATCGTGATTGCCGCGAGCAGCCCGATGGTGGCGAACTACCTGCGTTTGCATAGCGGGGAGATCGCGCAGCAGTTGCGGGAAACCTTTCACCTCGAGCAGGCTTTGAAATTCCGCACCGTTCCGGATTCGCTGTTAAAGATTGATAAAATTCAAACCGCGCGTGAACCGCGCGCAGTCAGTGCTGAATCGATCAGGGCGATTCGGCGTAACGCGGACTGGATTGAAGATGAAGAACTGAAAGCAGCCCTGTTGTCATTGGCCGAGAGCCTCAAAGCTGACTAGCTAATGTATTGCATTTCGGTGTATGACATTTCCAACCCGTACGCCCCGCCACCGCGGGATTTTTTATTGCTCAGATGTAAAAATTGATCGTTTGCAGAAGTTCGATTGTCAATAGAATGTCTGCTCACCCACTTTATTATTCTTGTGCTTCGTTTATCAAAGCTTCAAAGTTCGAAATCTTATGGCCAATAAAATGGAAGAATCTGAACTAGAAAAAGTGGTTGTCATAAATCAGGAGCCGGCAGAAGTTTAGCCTTCGGACCAGCACGTTTTCCCCTACGTAAATGCTGAAACCAAAGTACATTCCACAATATTCGAAGGTCCCTCAAATTTAAACGAAAACCTGGCGAAGGCGATTCTAGATCTCGAAAACGATCCCGATTTTTTGATCCAGCTTATGCGCGGAGGTTGTGGAACAAAAATAGACCATATCGATCGCTGGAATGTGCCCGAAGCCGATTTGGTTCATGCGCGCGCCATTGCTTTTTTCGTCAATGGCCTTGATTTCGACCAGGCAGTGGTCGACCAGTGCTGGGTCAATATATATCGCAAGGGTGACTATTGCATGCCACATAGCCATATTCGCCCCAGAATTACGATGTCCTGGAATATTAATCGCCCGGCCATCCCCGGGAAACCGCCTGAGCTGCGCTAGTACCCTTTAGGCAATTCTAGAATTTGTTATTTTCAATCAGGTCATTTAGCCGGTCGGAAAAATCATCGGAATTCTTTCGATACGTAACGAGCACCTGGTTTGCAAGCCTGTTCCAGTGGTTCTCGCTCGCCGATACCAGCGCCTCGATACCGTTGCGTTTGCCAGTTGTTACCCAGTTTTCATAAGACCGCGTAAGCGACGGAAAAAGTTCCTTGCGCATATTCGTAAGATTCGCAAAGAAAAAGTGCAATGAGGGGTCGTCTCCTTTACGAAGCAGGACGGGAAGCGTCGTCAGCGAGTCGGCAAGATTATCGCGCACGGCGCGGATCATGATTTCGGTTTTCGATCGCGGCAGGTCGGCAAGCATCTGCTCCCATTCCGGCCCCAGCCGCTTTCCCGCAAGCACTTCTCCCTTTTCATGCAACAGCGCCGAGTCGAGCACCGAATCGGTCATATTCTCGAGCGCGGTCTCGGTGTTATGTTCGAAGTCGAAGCCGCGAATTGCGCGGGCCATCGCGTTTTCTTGCCGGTTCCACTGCCATTCCTCGATCTTTTCCCAGATCATGCGTCGCAGAGACTCGCGCCGGACGAAGATCGTGCCGTTGCGCGTCATTGCTGGCGGGGCCGTCAAATCCCGTGCGTACTCGTTTTCCGATAGGAGGATGGTAAAGTCGGCTTGCTTTTCGATATGTCCCAGCCTACCGAGGAAAAAATGCGGCGTGTGTTTGTAACCGAATCCACCGCTATAAATCAGTCCGTGCGGATTCAACGCCACGTTTAGCGCGTCGATGTCGAAGGGATCATAACTGTCGCCGGCGATCGGTAAATTGGCAAAAGACTCGTCTTCAATGGTTTGCCAGTAGAGTTCGCGCTCTTTTAGCCAGTCGCCGAGATCGCCGTCAGGCAGGTTGTCGTGAAACGCATAACCCATCTCCCAGCGGAAATATTCCCTCATCTTAAGGAGATATACACACAGGGTGTAATCACCGGCGTGCCGTGCATCAGAAATATGGCAATTACGCTGAACGGCAGTAAGAAGTGGCTGGAGGTTATCTTGCATGGAAGGGTAAAGCAGTGATGATCGATTTTCCAACGGTTTTAACACTTTACCGATCCTATCACGTGAAACAGCAACCATTCCAGACAGGTTAAAGGCAAATTGTCGATGGTGGGGACCCCAACAATCTGGGTTAGTAAATAATCGTTATCAGATGAATAAAAAAAGCCGGTTGAGCATGCCCAACCGGCTTTTTGGTGTTTGGGTCCCCGTCGTGGTCACCTATCGAACTTTTTGCCTGGCGCCTTCACCAGAAATCCGGGCAGTTTTCGAGATTACCGCAAGTTTTTAATTATCCTGAAGCAGATACTCGAACGGAAAAACTGACATCGTGCTTTTTTTCGAATAGCAGCTGTAACCGACCGGAAAAGGAGCTTTATATTCCGCTGGAAGCGGGTGGGCCGAATTCACCCGTACGCTCAACCAGCACCGGGCTCGACATCCGCTTTGCAACGCAAGACTTGCCGACCGGGTGTCTACCAATGGCTTCAGGCAGCCCTCGACCATGGGAAACAATAGGGCGCAAGCCACGAATGACTGATTACATTTATTCTCATCTTTGTTTCACTCCGATGCCATCTTCAATCGTTTTGTCCGGATGTGTAATCACGGCGTCACCCTCCGCCAGGCCTTCCAGTATCTGTGCGGACAGTCCGTTACGTTGCCCGACTTTGACCCCGCGCCGTTTGGCCTTGTTGTTTTCCATGACAAATAGAGCCCATTGATCATCGATACGAAACAGGGCGCTGGCCGGAATTTGCAACACGTCCTCGTTTTCCCAGAGTATGAAGCGTGACTCGACACGGTAACCATCGCCGAGGGTTTGCCATCGTTCGGCGTCCGAGGTGATGTCGGAGATGATCAGCACGCGTTGTTCTTCCACGCCCAGGGCGGAGATCTTGGTGAAACCGACCGGCTCCACGCGCCGCACTCGGCCGGTCAGCGGTTTTTCGCCACCCCAGCGCTCGTACAGGACGGGCATTCCCGGTTTGATCTTCACCGCGTCCGCGGAGAGGACATCGGTCTCGATTTCCAGCGAGCGGGTATCGCCGATTTCCAGCAGGGGCTGGCCGCGGCTGACCACGCCTTCACATTCCTGATGCAGTTTGAGAATCCTGCCGGTGACGGGCGCGGCCACCCGCACGATATCTTCTGGATCCGACGACGTGTTTCCCGTGTAACGCAGCGCCGTGCGCGCCGCCTCGAGTTCGTATTTGGCGACGTCCACGGCGAACAAGGCGGAGCGCAGTCTGGCCTCAGTGCCGCGCTTGACTGCTCTGGCCTGGTCGAGCCTTTCTGCAGAGATGTGACCCGCTTCCACGAGCGGCTCGAGTCGCGCCAGTTCCGTGACGGCCAGGTCGGCTTCGGCACGCGCGACGCTGACGTTCTGTTCGGCGGCGTGCAACGAGGCTTCCGCAGCGGAAACCCGGGCGCGTGCCTCGGCCCGGCTACGAGGGTCGAGCGCTTGCGATTGCAGCGGGTTGATATTGACGAGAGTTTCGTCTTTCTCGATGAGGTCGCCCACTTCCAGGTCGACGCGGCAGGTGGTGCCGGCGACCGGCGCGGTGATTATATAGCGATCGATTACGCGGGTCTTGCCCTCCTCCTGGATGGTGACCTGCATGGGCGCGCGTTTCGCCTCGGCGATATCGACCAGGCGTGGCTGGGGCCTGAATCCATATGCCAGTGCAGCCACGATTAGCAACAGTACGGTCAGCCAGGTGATGCGTCTTTGCCATTGTACGTTCATAGTTAATCCTTTGTTTTCAATACTTCGATCAGGTCGAGTTCGTCCAGCCGGCGCCGCACCAGCAAGGCTGAAACGGCGGCGGCAATCAATACCACCAGCGCGGCAAAAGCATAGGTGGAAGGCTCGAGAACCAGGGGTACGCGGTACATTTCGTTGCCAATGCTGGCGGCGATATAACGGCACAGCTCGTGCCCGAACCACAGGCCCAGCGGCATGGCTGTTAGGGTCAGCAATGCCAGTTCGCCGAGCAGGATATAAGAGATTTCGCCACGCGTGTAACCCAGTACGCGCAGGCTGGCCAGTTCGCGGCTGCGCTCTGTCAGCGTGATGCGCGCGCTGTTGTAGACCACGCCCACCGCGATAACAACGGAAAAGAGGGTCGCCACGAAGGTCCAGAACAGCATGGTTTCGTCCATGGTGCGGTGAAAGTTATCGATCTCCTGGGTTCGGATCACGGAACCGACGATTCTCGGCCGGTCCTTCAGATGCTGGTAAATCTCGTTAGCGTAGCGATCATCGATATAGAGATAGGCACCCGAGATGACGTCGCCTTCCTGCATCAGGCGGTTGAGAGCGTCCAGGTCCATATAGGCGCCGACACCGAGGTCTTGGCGGATCAGTGCAGCCACGGGAATCCGTCGAACCGGCATGCTGCCTTCCAGAATTTCGACCGTAAGCAGTTCGCCGGTCTCGATACCGAGGATTTCCTCGGCCAGGTATTCGTTCAGTACGATGCCGTCGCGCGGCAGTTCGACAATATTGAGATCGCTATCGACCAGGCGCTTGATCGTCGTCCCCGGTTCGAACGCCGAGATATAGACCCGATACTCGCGGTGCTCAAAACGCAGTCGCGCCGGTAACGTGCGCACCGGTTCTCCATACTCGACGCCGCGCAGGCTTTGCAGTTCGGTGAGTGCGCGGTGCGAAGTCGCCTCGTTGAATCCGACTGACAGGTCATCGCGTTGCGACAGACCGTAGTGCATGTCCACCATGTAGTTGGTGCTGTTTTCCTGGAAGCGGCCGGTCATCAGCATACCGACAGCCAGCGCGATCCCCAGCACCGACAATAGCGACTTGACCGGCTTGTGGCCGAGATTACGCAAAATCATGCGGGTGGGTGTCGAGAACACACGCTTCAACCCCATTTCTTCTATCAACGATGTGCGGTAGACGGTCGGCGCTTCCGGGCGCATGGCTTCGGCCGGTTTCAGGCGCACAGTGGCACGCACCGCGGCCAGTGTGCCCAGCAGACCCGCGACGACAGTGATCAGGCCGGCCTGGATTATGCGCAGTGGATGCATTTCGAAATGCACGAACGGCAGCCGGAAATATTCCACAAAGATTTCGCTGAGCATCACGCCGAGCCAGGCGCCGGCTGCAATACCGAGCACGACACCGGCCAGTACGATAAGCATGACCATCTGCAGGTAATGCGAAGCGACGGTAGTGTTCGCATAGCCGAACGCTTTCAGGGCCGCGATCTGCTCGCGCTGGGTGCCGACAAGGCGGGTGACGACGACGTTCAGCAGGAAGGCTGCCACGCCCAGGAATATAATCGGAAAGATACCGGACAGGTTTTCCAGCTGTTCGAGTTCCTGCGCGAGGAACCGATGCGAGGGCTGGTGCTCACGGGCAAAGGAGCCGATGCCGCCATAACGCCCCAGGAGCTCGTCGATACGGTCCATCACGGTTTGTTCATCGGCGTCGCGCGTCAGCGTCAGCACCGCGTAATTGAATGCGCCCTGCATTTCGTAGGCGTGTGACAGCGCCGTACGGCCCATCCACAGGATGCCGTAGCGTTCGTAGTCGGGAAACATGCCGCCGGGGCGCAGTTGGTGAACGAATTCAGGGGATCCGCCGGTGCCGACGATACGCAGTTGTTTGCGCTTGCCCTTGATGATGACATGCAGCTGATCGCCCGGCTTGAAGTCGTGCGCTTTGGCAAAGGATTCGCTGATGATGATTTCGTCGTTGCGTCCGGGATCGATCAGCCGCCCGGCACGCAGGTAGAGCTGGTTGAGCAGGGATTCGCCGTTGTCCGGAATGGAGGTTACGGTGCCGACGACAGGTTCGGGAAAACCTTCGATGTCGATCGTCAGGGGTGCCACAACGCGGGTATCGACCTTGTCTACGCCATCGATCGTTGCGATTAGCCGGGCGACCGATTCCGGCGCGCGCTTGATCGGCACGAAGATGTCGGCGAAACGGTTTTCGCTGTAATACAAGTCGCGGCTCAGCAGCAACGAGTCCAGCGTGCTCATGAACATGAGAAAGCAGGCAACCCCGCTGGCCATCACCGCGATGATGGCGAGGGACTGGCCGCGCAAATGCCAAAGGTCGCGCCAGAGTTTGAGGTTCAGTGCTCTCATCTTTTTACCAGCTCAATTCCGCAGGCGCTTTTTTCTGCGAGTTGATCTCGATATTCGAAATTTTGCCATCGCTAAGATGGATTACACGGTCTGCCATATCGGCGATCGCGACGTTGTGTGTGATCACCACGGTGGTGGTGCCCAGTTCCCGGTTGGCTTTCGCCAACGCCTCCAGCACCACGATGCCGGTCCTGATATCCAACGCGCCGGTCGGCTCGTCGCACAGTAATACGTCCGGTCGCTTGGCAATCGCACGGGCGATGGCCACGCGCTGCTGTTCGCCACCCGATAACTGCGCCGGAAAATGTTCCGCGCGGTCACTCAGGTTGACGAGTTCGAGTGCCTCGTCGGGCGGCAGGGGCCTACTGGAAATCTCGGTGACCAGCGCGACGTTCTCGCGCGCGGTCAGGCTGGGGATCAGGTTGTAAAACTGGAATACGAAGCCGACGTGTTCGCGCCGATAACGGGTGAGCACCGATTCCCTGAAGGTGCTGAGATCGTGATCCTGGTATTGCACCGTGCCGCTGCTGGGCACATCCAGGCCGCCGAGGATATTCAGCAGCGTTGATTTACCGCTCCCCGATGGCCCCAACAGAACGATGAATTCGCCTTCATACAGTTCCAGGTCGATGCCGCGCAAGGCGTGAACCTGCACTTCGCCCATCTGGTAGACCTTGGTGATACCACGGGTGTTGAAGACGATATCTGTATCGGCCGTTTGCGGTCGGGTGACTGTCATTTATCCAGTATTAGAATCTCTGGTTACCGGTATTTAAATGCAATTGGGTCGGAATGAAATGATGCAAGTCAGGAAAATGTGCCATACCGGCAGGGAAATGTCGGGTGCGGCCTGATGGCAGGTGGTAAAGGCGTTTCCGGATAAGGGTGACGTCTCCGGACTCCGCTAAGATTTACCCGACGTCGCCAGGAACGAGAAAAGCCGGTTGGGCATGCTCAACCGGCTTTTTGGTGTTTGGCTCCCCATCGTGGACACATATCGAACTTTTTGCCTGGCGCCTTCGCGAGAGGTCAGGGCTGTTTTCGAGGGAATTAGAGAGTTTCAATTAGCCCGAGTTTAAGCCTCAATTCCGAAAAGCAGACGCTGGGAAATCTTTGATGGGCGGCAGAAAACGACCCAAAGGAGACTCCCATCTAAAGGGAAATTGATACGCATCAGTATGGCTATTCGATGCTTATGATCCCATTAATTTTGTGAAACGAATAGTTCGAGCAACTTTTACCCTCAAATCCATGAATTAGGCATACCATGGATCGTGAAATAATTTCAATGGGGCAATATACGAGTAGTTCATGAAAACCCCACGAATACAACTTGATAAGGTGAGGTATGTTGTTATTGGATCGCTCGTTATCTTGCCGATGCTTATCTATTATGTATGGAGCACTCTTTACGAACGGTTGCAGCATTCAGAAACAACTTGGCTATCAATAACGATCACGCTGGCCGCCGTGCTTGGTGTATTGGTAGGTTGGTTTGTGAATCCGATGGTAGCTTACAAAAGAAATCCTGATATTTGTGTTGGTGGCATTCCATTTCCAGTTCATTATGGAATGCCTGTAGAGGATGGCTGTATATCTGGTTACTTTGGGCTTCGCAATTTTTTATTAGACGTTTGTTATTATTGTCTTATGTTCGTTGCCGCGGGTCTTCTGATTTATAAAATCGGTGCCAACTACGGATTTATAGCCTCGCTTTTAACAATATCGGGCCTTTATATTGGGATAAAGATCTTTATGGTAGATGTATTGAAGATCTACCCTATAAAAATAAAAATCGAAAACGAAACGTTCCAAAATAAAGATTAAGGAGCTATCCTCGGAATGGTTAGTGAGAAACCGACCTGGGCCCAGACGATAAGTTTGAAATTAGAGCACGCATTGCCAAGTATATAACCAACGCATTTAGAATATGCCACAGGAAATGGGTTCCTAATGCAAACTGGGAACAAATCATGTTATCGATAGAACGGAAAAATATCGAAAGCAAGAACACACTGGCGGCAACGAGTAACAAGGTGCGCTCCACCTTCTGACTCTGGTAGTGGTATAAACCCAGAACAAAAATTACCAGCAAAGCAGGCGCGTATATCAGCGAGCCGTTAATGACGTCCGGAAATTGCCTACCATAGACAGATGCTGCCACAAACACGATTAGTAAGATGCCAATAACTGCCATGGGCAGATTGATAATCCGGCGAGTATAAAATCCGATGTATAACAGCTGGAACACGAAAATGGGAATGATATCCAGCCATCGCGTAAGCGGTGTTGCCATTGTATGAAACAGGAAACTTCCAATACCGATAGCCGCTATCACGCCGACAATCGCAGCGATACTCGAGCTGTGCACTTGCCCGCGCGCCACGATGCGCCATATAAACCACGCCGCAAAGACAAAACCGATATTGGTCAAGGCGTTGACTGGTTCCGCCCAGAAGCCAGAGTCTACTCTTTCACAATAAAGATCCACCATTGGCCGTTAATAAATCCTCTCAAGTGGTTTAAAGGGCATTTTACGCGTGATCTTGTTTAAGTGCGGTATCCAAAAACTCACGATCACTAGCAGCCCCTGATTATCAAGTGTCCGCTCTTGGCTGAAGATTGCCTCCCATCAGGATTCGATGAGAGTCCGCTATTGAGAAAGCTGACGCTCAAATTCGATTGATCAGCGGCAATAACCGACCCAAAGCCGACTCTCACGGATTGTCATCGTTCCCCTTCGCGCATCCGGTCCTCGATCCAATCGAAAACGATCTGCCGGGCGAGAGG
>Ga0224508_10000102_pt1 | contig 92945 bp, 84 predicted proteins | sample SF_Jan12_sed_USG_4_FD_170157 | JGI IMG/M metagenome (GOLD analysis project Ga0224508, IMG submission 170157) | Sediment microbial communities from San Francisco Bay, California, United States - SF_Jan12_sed_USGS_21 | ecosystem: Environmental > Aquatic > Marine > Sediment | place: USA... | reverse complement strand
AAGGTCCCCGTTTGCACGGGGACGACGCCTATGGCGTCGGTTCGAGTATTGGTTCCTGGCCAGCCAGTTCTTCCTTGCGATGTGCCATGTAGGCCTGCAGTGCTTCCTCGACCGCAGGGTCGACTGGCGGAGGTTCAAACTCTTCGAGAATTTTCGGCCACAGTTCGGTGGCCCGCATGGTGGCATCCTTCGAGCCTGCCAGGACCCAGTTTTCGCTGTTTTGCCAGTCGCTGATAAAGGGTTCGTAAAACGCGTTCTTGTAACGTTCCATGGTATGTGCACAACCGAAGAAATGCCCACCCGGGCCGACTTCATGCATCGCTTCGAGGCCGGTTTCTGCTAGGTCAATTTCCAGTGGTTCAAGCATCTTGCTCATGTGCTGCAACATTTCACAATCGATGACGAGTTTTTCAAACGACGCGACCAGGCCGCCCTCCAGCCAACCGGCGGTGTGATAAATCAGGTTACCATGGCCCATGACCGCACCCCACAATGCCATCTGGGTTTCGTAGGTCGCCTGCGCATCGACTGCATTCGAGGCATTACAGGCGCTGGTGCGGTAAGGCAGTTTGTACTTTCGCGCCAGCTGACCGCCGGCGATATTGGCAAGTGCGTTTTCAGGGGTGCCGAAAGCCGGTGAGCCCGAACGCATATCGACATTGGAAGTAAAACCGCCATAAACCACCGGCGTACCCGGATTGGTCAGCTGCAACAGTGCAATGCCGACCAGCGCTTCCGCATTCTGCTGCGCTAGCGCGCCAGCCATCGTCGAGGGTGTCATCGCCCCCATCAGCGTAAACGGGGTTACCGTTACCGGCTGACCAAACATCGCCATCTGCATCGATCCATAGGCCATTGCATCATCGAGCTTGCGCGGCGAATTCACGTTGATATTGGTCATTACGCTCGGGTTGGTTTTCATTTCCTCCATGCTCAAACCCCGCGCGATGGCGCTCATTTCGATCGCATCGCGAGCACGTCCTCCACCGATTCCGGTGGCAAAGAAAGGTTTATCGGAAAGCGTCAGGTTGATATAGGTGGTATCGAGGTGGCGCGAATTCGCCGGCATGTCGGTCGGCGCTGTCGCCTGGTTACCAAAAAAGGTCAAAACATTGAAATACTGTCCGAAACTGATCAGCTTTTTGTAGTCTTCGTAGTTTCCTGCGCGCCGTCCGTTGATGTTGTCGTGGACATTCGGTGTTCCTGACACCAGGCCAAAGTTGATTACGTCACCCCCCACCAACAGGGTCTGTTGCGGATTACGCGGGACTACCTCAAAGGTCTCTGGTGCTTGTGCCACGGTTTCGAGTAACAACCCCCGGTCCATGCGCACTACGCCCTGCTGGTCTACACTGGCACCGGCCTGGCGAAATAAATCCAGTGCCAGGTCTCCCAGCACCTCGATACCTTCTTCTTCGACAATGCGCAGCGAGATATCGTGAATGAATTCGAGTTGCTCTTCATCCAGCGGTTGCAGCGGGGCAAATCGATTACGCAGGACTTTACGCTCGATCTGACGTACCGCCACTGGTGGTTCCGTGGGAGCAGTACGCTTACGTCGACGGCCTGTTCGGGTCATAAATTTTAGGTCTGTTTGATTATCGAGATGCTTTCGGCACTGCAATCTTATATGATCGTTTGCTCTTAATCGATTTGTATCATTCCATTTATCGGGGGAATAAAAATGGGCAGAAGCGCCAAGGTTCGAGGATTATCCGACATCCTAACTTTTTTTCGGCGCAATGAAACGCCGATATTTTTCGTCTCCCCGACTTCTTTCAACCTGCTGGGCCTGGAAAAATTCGTTAACCGTTTTTACCACATCAACTATTTCGATTCTTTTGACGGTGCCCACCCACGTGTATTTGTACCATCGGAAAAAGGCCATGCCGAATTCGAATCGATGGAGGATGTTTGCAATTACATGCTGATGCACAAGGAAGTTATCGACAAGATAAAGAAGGCGGGGCACGGCCCGGCCAAATTACTGTTCGTCATGCTCGACGAAAAGACCGAGGAAATCTGTCGCGACCTGGGGGTTGATATCGCCCTGCCCCCGGTAGCGTTGCGCAAGAAACTGGATTCCAAGATTGAGTTGACCCGTCTGGCCAGCGAAGCCGGTATCGATAGCGCTCCCAACGTACTTGGCAAGGCCGACAGCTTCGGTGAACTGATGAAAGCCGCCGAGGCGGCGAAGCTTGGCAAGGATCTGGTGGTACAAACTCCTTATGGCGATTCCGGCCGTACGACTTTCTTTATCAAGTCAAAAGCCGACTGGAAAAAGAATGCCGAGGAAATGAAGGGTGAACAGTTGAAGATCATGAAACGCATCAACCATATGCCCGGTACGCTCGAGGTTTGCGTGACTCGTCACGGTACCCTGTCGGGTCCGATTCAAACCGATATTACCGGCTTCGAGGAAATCACCCCTTACAAGGGTGGCTGGTGCGGCAACGACGTCTGGCCGAAGATATTTAATGCCAAGACTCGCAGCGAGCTACGCAGCATGGCCTCGGGTTTGGGCGATAGACTTTACAAGGAAGGCTACAAGGGCGTGTTTTGCATGGATTTCCTGCTCGATACCGATGACGGCACCCCTTACCTGGGCGAGGTCAACCCGCGCATCAGCGGTGCCAGCCCTCTGACCAACCTGATTACCGCCCATTACGGCGGAGTACCGCTGTTCCTGTTCCATTTACTCGAGTATCTCGATGTCGATTACGAAATTAACCTGCGCAAGGTACAAAATCGATGGAACGAGTACGATTTCTGGAGCCAGCTGGTGTTGAAGCAAACCGAGGACAAGGTAAAGTTACTCACCCATGCGCCCAAAAGCGGTGTATGGACCATGGACAACCATGGGGGTATTGATTTCGACCGGCTCGATCTGGATTGGACCAACGTCATCGATAACGACGAGGCTTACTACCTGCGGGTTTATCGCGAGGGTGATTATGTCTACAAGGGTGCCGATCTCGGCATCATCGTCTCGCGTGGTCGCATGCAAACCGAGCAACGCGAATTACGTGAACGTGCCAAACTATGGACCGCGGCCATTAATGCCGAATTCCATGGTGTTGAACCCACGGCAGTTCCGGATCTTTACCAGGACCCTTTCGGCTCCAAGCTTTTTTAAGCGGTTTGCCCGAGGTTGCTGCTACCCGGGGTAACGATCGAATTATCCCAGCCGATCAGCTTTTCAATCGCCTCGGCAACGCGCAAAACTTCATAGTCGCTATCCGTTGGCCCGATAATTTGCAGGGACAGTGGTAGTCCTTCGTCACCGAAACCCATCGGGATGGCACAGGCGGGCATACCGGCAAGGTTGGCATCATAAAGAAAGCTGGCCCAATCCAGCCACGGGAGCTCGATATGGGTGTCGTCGATCTTGTGCGGATGGATGCTGCCATGCGGGAAGGCTTCACAACCCAGGGTGGGGGTAATCAAAATACGCGCATCGTGCCGGGCAAACATTTCGGCGTAGTGGTTACGAATGACTTCCCGATGGGATTGTGCCTCGTCGAATTCTTCGGCGTTGAATTGTTCCCCGAAATCGATAAAACCCTTGGCCACTTCACCCAGGTAGTCAATATTGTAGGCACTGCCACGCGCGTTTTCAGCGGCGTCATAACATGCGGTAACCGCCCAGGTGATTACCGAGGACGGCAGCCCGGGATTATCCTCGACCAGGTCGAAATCAGCTTGCCGCATCATTTCGATTAGCTGGTGAAAGGTTTCGCGTACATCATTATCCACCGGCGCAAAACCAAGGTCTTCCGAGTAAACGATTTTTCCGGGGGACGATTTCGGCTTGTCTTCTGCAGTAAAACCTTCGCTTAACACCTCAAAGAACAGGCGTGCGTCGGACACGCTGCGCGTCATCGGCCCGTAAGCAACCAGCGATTGCCACGAGGGAAAGCAGGGTTCACGCGGGATTACTCCGAAACTGGGCTTGAAGCCGATGATTCCACAAAAACCGGCTGGAATCCGGATCGAACCCCCGCCATCTCCTCCCAGCGAAAAAGAACCCAGTCCGCTCGCTACCGCGACCGCGGCGCCTCCGGAGGATCCGCCGCAAGTGCGTTCAATGTTCCATGGATTCGAGGTTAGCCCATAAATTTCCGAATCGGTTACACCGGTAAGGCTGAACTCGGGACAAGTAGTTTTGGCGAAAATGATCGCATCTTCCTGTTCCAGCAATTCCACCGCACGACAGGTTTCGGTGGGTACGAAATCGCTTAGCGCCTGCGATCCATTGGCACAGGGGTAGCCCGCGAGAAACTGTGAATCCTTGATCGTGATCGGCAATCCACAAAGACGCCCAGCGTTGCCACTGGCGCGTTTTTTATCGGCTTCCTGAGCTGCCTGGCGGGCACGACTGTAAAGCTTTAAAGCAATGGGGTTTAACAGTGGGGCAATTTCTTCGGCGCGGGTAATCGTTTGTTCGAGTAGCTCGACCGCGTTGATCTGCCCTTTCTCGAGTGCCTTTAATTGTTGTGCTGCGGTCAAAGCGTTTTCTTGCCTGGCGTAGGTTGAACATAAAACGGGCCGGGATTACTCCCGGCCCTTGTTAGCCGTAACTTTATGTTTGCAGCTTAGACAGCAATGCTATCGTCTGCAAGTGATTCCTGCGCGATGAAGGTTTCAACCGGGTACTCGGCTTCAACCGGAATTTCGGCTGCTACCTGGTACCATGCCCGGGCACGTCGGCTGATCTCTTCCTGGGATACGTTTTCTATCTTGCTGGCCAGCGACCACAAGTGTCCATTACCGTCGACCAGGATGCCGGTGCGGTCCCCCCAGTAGGCGTCATAAAGTGGCGTGTGAACCTGGGCACCCGCTTCGAGCGCACGCTCCCAGCTAAGATCGACATCGTCCATGTAAAGATGGATTTGACTCCCGCAAACGCCGAGGCTCAAGGGTGATAAAATGCCCTGCTCGGGTGATTCAACGTTTAGCGCTATAATACTGTTACCTATTTTCAGGGTTGCATGGATCGCAACCGCATCATCGGCACCGCTTTGACGCGTCAGTACCTCGGCACCGAAGGCTGCCTGGTAAAAGGCGATGGCGGCATCGACATCGAAAACTGTCAGACAGGTGGTTACGGTTCTATAACCGCGCGGGATCGGGGAAATTTTTTTACTCACAGTATGCTCCATAATGTGTAGTTTGATAAATGAGAACAAAACACTTTCTAAAACAATTCAATGCAGACTGGAAAAATTGCGACTAGCTACATTATGATCCATAATGTAGACATATAACCTATTTTTGTCAACACCATGGATCAAGATGCAAAACTCGGAATAAGCGGATCAGTCACCCAGGCTGACCTCGCGCCGCTGCGTCAAAGCGCCAGGTTGGGCGAGTTCGCAGTGGTTTACCGGATCGAGCGACTGCACCAGGGTGGCGGTTACGGCGATCAGGGCAAGCACCCGCTGGCCTGGGCGGTAGCAGTGTATGTCGATAACCAGCTGTGCCGAGTTTTCAACGCGCGCGGGGCCGGTCGCGAATGGAACAGCATCGACCGCCTTTGCAGCTGGTTACGCGAGCAGGGTTTCTGGTACTGGTGGACGCGCAACGATCTCGAACCCGTGGGTAGTGGGCTCGCCGACCCCGAAGACATGCCGGATACGCCCTCGCCCGCGATTATCGATCCGCCCTTTTCACCGTTTTAATGAGTCTTGCGACACACATGGACTTTACCTTCCGTGCCTTTGCGGAAGACTCGCCGGGAGCCACATGGCAACGGCACTTTAAAACCCTTTGGCCTGCTTATCGGCGCTGGTTTCTGCGCTACGGTGAGGCTGATCGCCCTACTTATCACGAGTCGGTGCAGGCGCTCAAACGCCATATGCCCGAATTTGAGCCAATTTACGAAACCATGGTCGATCTCGCCGGCGGCGGCGATCACGCGGCGCGTTTCCTGGCCCAGTATTGCCCACCACCCTTATTTCGCGGCTGTTCCCAGGCGGTTTATCATGCCGATGAAGCCGTGATGGTGCGTAGTTACGATTACTCACCCTATGTATTTGACGGCCTGGTAATGCGTAGCAAATTCGGACAGCGACAGGTCATCGCGATGCTTGACTGCATGTCTGGTGTGCTTGACGGAATCAATGACGACGGGCTCGCGGTTTCGATGTCGTTTGGCGGGCGTGAAGAATTCGGGGAAGGATTCGGAGTCACTATCCTGTTGCGTTACCTGCTTGAGTTTGCGGGCAATGTTAAAGAAGCCTGCGAGTTGATCAAACGGGTGCCGGTACAAGGCGCCTACAACATCATGCTACTCGACCGCGAAGCAAAATTTGTGACCGTCGAGATTGACGCGGGTAGAACACCAAACTTCGTTGGCAGCCGTGTCGCCACCAATCACCAGGCGGACAGCAGCTGGCCGCTATACGAAGAAAAGGTATTTACCCATGCTCGCTTCCAGCACCTTCACAATGTGACCGCGGATCACGAGCACAGCGCTTACGCTTTCAGCCGGGAATTCCTGCAGTTTCCGCTCTACCAGACACGCTTTGCACGGGGTTTTGGCACCCTGTACGACGCAGCATTCTATCCACAACGGAACACTTGCGAGTACTTCTGGCCACACAACAACTGGGAATTCAACTTTCAGAACTTTAGCGTGCGCGACTACCACATCGCCTTCGTCGATCCCGATGGCTACCCGGCGAAAAGCCGGGCCTATGGCGAGGTTTACACCAGCCAACCGCTGCCAGTCCTGCAGTTCTAGCTATCAGACTGGAGTTTTTGCAGGGCTTCTTCGGTGAACAGTTGTAAACCAATCTCGGGTTCGTAACCGTGGATTTCCTTGACATCCAGCGCACGGATAAAAGCGAGTATTTGTTCGCTGATCACCTGCCCCGGCACCAGTACCGGAAAACCAGGGGGATAGGGTGTTACGAAGCTGGCGGACACTAACTCACGACCGGACTTCATCGCGGGGCCAATGGTTTCCTCGTCGATCGTCATGTACTCGCAGTTTTCGTCATCATAGGCATAAAAGAACGCGCTGCGAATATCACCATCGATCGACTTGATCATTTTCGTGGCGCCCGGCCTGAACGCGGTATGAAAGTAACTGAAGTCGGGTAACGGCGGCAATTCCTCTGATAACGATTTAACTCTTTTTTCGATCAATTTCCGCTCAACCCGGCTCGCGTCCTCACGACCCTGCTCCAGTTCTGTTGCAATTTTAACCAACACCTCGAGCAGGAAAGCAACCGAACTGCGAGTGGTACCGATATTAGTCATGAACAGCACGGTGTTGCGCGAGGTCTTGTTTATCTGGATGCCGTACTTGTCCATCAGATACTCGTTCTTGAATGTATCGCCGTCGACACCGGTCTTACCGAGGTAAAGTGTCAAGCGTGATAAATCGATGACAAAATCATCGGAAGCCCAGGCCTCTTCCATGCGTGTGTTACGCCAGCCTTTTTCCTTATCGAAATAGCAGTCGATACCGGAGGGTCGATATTCTTCCGGAATCATGTCCTTGGCATTTAAAAATCGGAAATAGCGGTTCAACAATGGATGCAACGCGACGCGTTCGCGGATTGCCATCGCCAGCTCGATTTGCTTTTGCACCATCTCAAACCCCTCGAGTTCGACCTGGCGTCGACCGATATCGAGCGATGCCAGGATCTGGTAATTGGGCGAGGTCGATGTGTGCGTCATAAACGCTTCATTAAACGGTTCCTGAACCTTGTGATTGAAGTCCTGATCATAGACATGGATCATCGAACCCTGGCGCAGCGAGGTCAGCGATTTATGGGTAGACTGCGTCGCATATACGCGAATTCGGACCTTGTCCGGATCAGGTAGCAAAGGCTCATCGACCAAATCAGCGTCTTTCAATTTGACGATTCGCTTTTTATAGTCGGCATACTCCTCGGCATATTCAGTACTGCGATATCGAGCCTTTAAGTGCCTGGCAGTCGCCATCGCGGTACGGCGTCGATACGACGGGGTAAAGCTGGCGAAAGCGAACCAGGCTTCGTCCCAGAGAAAAATCAGGTCGGGTTTGATCGCGAGACACTCTTCCATGACACGTTTGACGTTATAGACCACACCATCAAAAGTGCAGTTGGTGAGTAACAACATCTTGACCTTGTGCAATAGACCGGCCTTCTTATACATCAACAGTTTATGCTTGATTTCCTTGAGCGGGACTGCTCCATACATCGAGTAATCATTCAACGGATAAGAATCGAGATAGCAGACGTAGGCGCCAGCAAGCACCATGCCGTAGTGATGCGATTTGTGGCAATCGCGATCGACCAGAATGATATCACCCGGCTTGACCAGCGCCTGCACCACGATCTTGTTGGCGGTGGAGGTACCGTTGGTCACGAAGTAGGTGCGCTTGGCGCCAAACGCGCGAGCCGCCAGTTCCTGTGCTTTCTTGATCGGTCCATGGGGTTGCAGCAGCGAATCGAGTCCGCCCGAGGTGGCCGAGGTTTCCGCGAGAAATATATTCATGCCGTAAAACTGCACCATGTCTTTGATCCAGTGCGACTTGGTGATGGACTTACCACGCGATATTGGCATCGCATGAAACACCCCTGTGGGCTGGCGGCTGTATTTTCGCAGCGCAGTAAAAAACGGGGTCTGGTAGCGCGCCTGAATGCCCCGCAGAACATTCAGGTGCAGATCGAGATAATCTTCCTGCTGGTAAAAGATGCGCGTGAACTTTTGCGTAACATTGCCGGCAATATCCTCTACCGCCGCATCGGTAACCAGGTATAAATCGAGTTCCGGCCGCAATTCGGACAACCAGTTTCCGAGCAGTGGACCGCGCTCGATGCCGAGTGCTTCTTCGTATTCGGATTCATCGATACGCGCCAGGTAGCGCTGCAAAACTTCGAGGTGATTGACCGAGCGTAGCGGGAATCCGTAACGAATTACCACTGACTGGATGTTGTAGTTAAACAGGACTGCAATCAAGGCATCTTCAAAACTCGGCACCACGACGATGTCGTAGATAAATTGGTCTTCCGGTCGCCTCAGTTCGTGCAGGCTTTCGCGTAACCTTTTGACATCTTCCGGGCCGCTTTCATCGACAAACAATAGCTCGAAATAAGGACGCTGTTGTTGGCGTTCCTCGTCGTAGTACTGGTTGGCCTCATCCTTATCCTCGAGTTCGGTCGGTATGCGCAGGTTAATTTGGCGTGAGCGATAAGTACCTCCGGTCAACGCGCGAACGACCCTCGATACGACACGCGAAAGCAGATCAAAGTCTTCCTGTTCGAACAGTTGCCACAGTAATTTGAAATCTTCATGCGATGGAAAAGCGGTATAGTCTTCGATGGTCTGCAATACAGTCATTGCATCGCGAGTTTTCTTGGTTAACGCTGCGACATCCGTCTTGCGCAACTTTTTTTCGGCCAGGCGATGGGTGTGTTCCTTGAGCCGATTCCAGGTATCAAAGCGCAGTTGTGTGGGACTATGATAAAAGTCCAGGGTGGTTCGCGATTTCCCATTGGGAGGGGCGCCAGTATCAGGCATTGCGACTCCGATTGTATCCGCTGCCCGTATTCTAACAGATGACACCTGAAAACGATCGATACTTTTACCGCTTGAGGCCTAAAATTAATTGTCGCCCACAGGCGAAATCGTTATGCTTCTCGCCTTTCCGGCAAATTTCTTGGAACCACGCACATGACTATTCAAATATCCGACCAGTCCCTGCTCAAAACCAGGGCATATATCAATGGTGAATGGGTGGACGCAGACAGCGGCGCAACCGTGCCGGTAACCAATCCGGCTAATGGCGAAGTTATCGCTGAAGTCGCCAAATGCAGCACCGCGGAGACGCGCCGCGCGATCGAAGCCGCCGAGGCCGCCTTCCCCGATTGGCGTGCAAGAACCGCCAAGGAACGTGCCGCCTGCATGCGCAAGTGGTTCAACCTGATGATGGAAGCACAGGAAGACCTGGCGCTGATTATGACCACGGAACAGGGTAAACCGCTGGCCGAGTCACGTGGTGAGATAGCCTATGGCGCCAACTATATCGAATGGTTTGCCGAGGAAGCCAAGCGCATTTACGGTGACACTATCCCGCAGCCTTCCAACGACAAGCGCATCATCTGCATCAAACAACCGGTCGGTGTGGTTGCCTGCATCACCCCGTGGAATTTCCCGAACGCAATGCTGACGCGTAAAATTGCGCCGGCACTTGCCATTGGCTGCACCGTGGTTTGCAAACCCGCCAACGCGACCCCGTTATCTGCCTACGCTTTCGTCGAACTGGCCGAGCGTGCCGGTATTCCACCGGGGGTCATCAACATGGTGACCGGTGAAACCGCGGCCATCGGCAAGGAACTCACCTCGAATCCCATCGTGCGTAAACTGACCTTTACCGGGTCGACCCCGGTCGGCAAGCAATTAATGGCCGAATGCGCACAAACTGTCAAACGCACCTCGATGGAACTCGGTGGCAATGCACCCTTCATCGTCTTCGATGACGCCGACCTGGATGCAGCCGTTGCCGGCGCACTGATCAGCAAGTATCGGAATGCCGGCCAGACCTGCGTTTGCGCCAATCGTATCCTGGTGCAGTCGGGCTGCTACGACGCTTTTGCCGACAAGCTGGCGACCGCCGTTAGCGGACTCAAGATGGGTGATGGCACCCAGGAAGGCGTAACCGTCGGGCCCCTGATCACCGAAGAGGCCGCCAACGACATGGAAGCCTTTGTCGCCGATGCGGTCAGCAAGGGCGCAAAAATGGTTGCCGGCGGCAATCGCTCTGAACTGGGAACAAATTTCTTTGAACCGACCATTTTGACCAACGTTACGGGCGAAATGCGCGTTTTTCGAGAAGAGATTTTCGGACCAATCGCACCCCTGTTCAAATTCGACACCGAGGACGAGGCCATCCAGATGGCAAACGATACCGAGTTCGGCCTCGCCTGCTATTTCTATGCCCGTGATATCGGCCGCATCTGGCGAGTTGCCGAGAGCCTCGAGTATGGCATCGTCGGCATTAACGAGGGCATCATCTCTAATGAAATGGCACCCTTCGGTGGGGTCAAGGAATCCGGGCAGGGTCGTGAAGGCTCAAAATACGGTCTCGATGACTACACTGAAATCAAGTACATGTGCCTGGGAGGAATCGACAAATGAGTAACGCAAAATTAAAAGTGACCGAATTTAGTGGGCTCTCTAATAAAGAGTGGCAGGCACGCAAGGAAGAGGCCGTACCCCGTGGCCAGGGAAATATCGCGCCGGTTTATGTCGAACGCGCGCTCGGTTCCGAGATCTGGGACGTTGAAGGTAACCGGTATATCGATTTCGGCACCGGCATCGCCGTTTGCTCGGCTGGCCATTGCCATCCAAAAATAACCGCGGCAGTCGCCGAACAGCTCGAGAAGTTCAGCCATACCTGCGTCATGGTTACGCCGTACGACAGCTCCGTACGCCTGGCCGAAAAGCTGAACGAGTTGGCACCCGGACCTGGCAAGAAAAAATCGATTTTCGTCACCACCGGTGCAGAAGCGATAGAAAATGCAGTCAAGATCGCGCGTGCCCACACCGGACGGCGTGGCGTGATCGCCTTTAACGGCGGTTTCCACGGCAGAACCATGCTCGCCATGGGACTAACCGGAAAGATTACTCCCTACAAGAACCTGTTCGGACCCTTTCCGGCAGAGCTTTATCACGCCCCCTTTCCGATCGAGTACCACGGCATCTCGGTTGACGATGCGCTGAAAGGACTCGATAACCTGTTCAAGGCCGATATTGCTCCCAGCGACGTGGCCGCGATTATCGTCGAGCCGGTACAGGGCGAAGGTGGGTTTTATCCGGCGCCGGTTGAGTTTTTACAGCAGCTAAGAAAGCTTTGCGACGAGCATGGAATCGTGCTGGTTGTCGATGAAATCCAGACCGGGTTTGCACGTACTGGAAAAATGTTCTGCAGTGAGTACGCCGGCATTGAAGCCGACCTGATGACGGTGGCCAAGGGCATGGCCAATGGTTTCCCGATCGCCGCGGTGGTCGGTAAGGCCGATATCATGGATGCACCGTTACCCGGAGGCCTCGGCGGCACTTATGCCGGTTCGCCGCTCGGTTGCATTGCCGGCCTGGCAATGATCGATGTAATCGAAGAAGAAGGCCTGGAGGAAGCGGCAACTCATGTTGGCGAAGTATTCAGCAAGCGCCTGCAAGCATTGCAGTCAAAATTCCCGTCGAACATCGGCCACCTGCGCACCAGCCACGGCGCGATGATGGCAATGGAGCTGGTCAAAAACGGGGATGCCGAACAGCCGGATGCCGACCTGACCAGGGCATTGGTCGGGGCTGCTTACGAAAACGGCCTGGCGCTGTTGAGTTGCGGCGCACGCGGAAACGTTATCCGCTTTTTGCCGGCACTGAATATCAGCGACGCGTTGATCAACGAGGGCATCGATATCCTCGAAAAGTGCCTGCAAGAGCTGGTTTAGTTAAGGAACCCGCCCCGCAAAACCCGGGGCGGGTTCTCTAGGGTGCGTTATTGAAATACGCTACTAGAATGCCGATAAAGTCAGCTTCAACAGGGCTTCCAACTCGGTTATTTGAAACGGTTTAGTCAAGGTTCCGATGATTGTATTCCCTTTCTCGGTACCTACATTAGATGCATGCTCCATGTAGTTTGGATCATATCCACTCATGAGAATAATGGGTGCCAGGCATTTATGCTCGGATAACCACTTAAGCAATTCAACCCCGTCCATATCGGGCATTATAATATCCATTACTACTACCGTTGGATCGTGCTCCTGCCAGGCACTTTGAAACTCCCCGACACTGTTTGTTTCAATGACATCAAACCCACCCAGTTCACCAACCTCGCTAACGATACTAGTCATCAATGGCTCATCGTCCACAACGAGTATTGATGGTTTTGTCACGACTTAACCTCCTCATCCAGTACCCTCCGAACCGCTGTCGCGAGGTCGTATCTGTCGTAGGGTTTATTCAGAAGGTTAGCAGCCTGACTGAAATAGTATTTACTTTCAACGTCGACATACCCTTCGTGTTTTTTAGTGAACCCACTGCTTATCAGTATCTTCAGAGCCGGGTATAATTCGTGGACAGCCAGCGCCAGTTCATAGCCATCAATTCCTCCCGGCATGATTACATCGGTGAACAACAGATCAATAGCCTTATTACTTTTGAGTACTTCCAGGGCCTGGCTACTATTCTGGACTGATACAGTTTTATAGCCCAGGTCCTCAAGGTACGAGACGGCAACATCGACCAGGGCTTGCTCATCATCGACGATCAGAATTGTCTCGTCACCACGTGCAAGATCTACCTCTAAAGATAGTTCTTCTTCTGGTATAACCTCCTCATACGATCGTGGCAAATAAAGTTTGATGTCCGTTCCTACACCCGGTTCAGAATCAATTTTTATGTGTCCGCCAGAGCGCTTCACGAACCCGTAAACCATGCTGAGACCTAGTCCAGTACCTTTGCTTGCCTCCTTGGTTGTAAAAAAAGGCTCCATCGCTTTCTTACGAATTTCCGGTGTCATACCCTGCCCATTATCGCGAACTGAAAGCATTACGAATTCCCCGGACTTCGCCTGCGGGTTGGAATGAACATCGTTCTCATCGATAACCTGGTTGGCTGTTGTTATAACAATCTCACCACCGGCAGGCATGGAATCAAAGGCATTAAGTGATAGATTTAAAATAACGTCTTCCAAATCACCGGGATCTATTTTGACCCTCCAGAGGTCTTCCTCCAGTAATATTTTGGTGTCGATTGAAACGGTCGGGGACTTTCTGATCAGGTCTTTCATGCCTTCTATAAATTCGTTCAAGGAAACTATTTTCGCTAACCCTGTAGTCGTCCGGGAAAAACCCAGAAGTTTCCTGGTCAACTCTTTTCCCCGGTTAGCTCCCTTATAGGCAGCTTCAAGATGGGAAAGTGCCTTTTCATCTTTCGAGACAACGCGCTTCATGAGTTCCAGATTGCCGAGAACGATGCCGAGTATATTGTTAAAGTCGTGAGCGATCCCTCCAGTCAATTGGCCTACCGCATCCATCTTCTGAGCGCGGCGTATAGTCTCTTCCATCTGTTTTCGTTCGGTTATGTCGGTCACTATCGCCCCCAGGCCATCGACCTCCCCATCGTCATTGAATACTGGAAACTTTATCGTTAACAGGGTATGTAACTGACCATCACTGACTAACCTGGCTAGCTCTTCGCGTTGCTCGACTTTGCCGGAATTTAAAACGAATAGGTCGTGGTTTCGGGTAGAAGCACCCAATTCAGGATCATGCACATCGGTTGGCAACAAACCCACCAGGTCATCGCTTTTTACGCCAAATATTTTTTCGAATTGTTTATTAATCCTGAGATAGCGGCCTTCTCGGTCTTTCAGGTACACCTCTACCGGCGCATTATTCAAAATTGCATCGAGTTGCTGCTTGTAGACGAGGAGTTCGTCATTGGCTTGAACCTGGTATTGTAGTTCCTCGCGAAGACTTTCAATCTCTAATTGAAGGTCCTGCTTATTCCTCGGTTCATCCATTTGGTCACCATTTTTATTAACTGGCTTTATGCGATTCAACAACAATTATGAGTAAATATTGCTGCTATATGCACCCTGCTTCCCAATCAGAATGATTAGAATGCAACATAGATTGATCCTCGCGACTGGTTGATTTGGCAGTAACCAGCTTGAAATTCTCTTTTTCCGCACCCTGATCGGGCCATGATTTAATTGCGCAGCCCAATGAATAGAGCTATTTCATCCGCAATCAGCCTCGGATCGAACTCGATTGCAAGAAATGAAAATTGAGGACCAGCTTTCTCCGCTAGATGTCTTTCGACAGTGGTTCGTTGAGTTCGATGACGTACCCGTTCGGGTCCTTGATGAAGGCGATGATGCGCTTGCCCGCGTTCATCGGACCTGGCTCACGCACGAACTCGACACCCTCAGACCTGAGGTAATCCGCGGTTGCATAGACATCGGATACCTTGAGCGCAAAATGGCCCCAGGCATTGCCCATGTCGTAGGGCTCCTCCTGATCCCAGTTGTAAGTCATTTCAATCGTCGTGCCATCGTCCTCACCCTGGTAACCAACGAAGGTGTTGGTGAAGCGCCCGTCCGGGTACTCGTTTTGACGTAAAATTTTCATCCCCAGGATACGTGTGTAGAAATCCAGTGTTTTATCCTGGTCGAATACTCGGATCATGGTGTGATCGAGTCGAAAATCGGGTTTACTCATTTTATCCTCGGTTATTTAAGCTGCGGACGGATCGCGTCGGCAATCAACTCCTGAAATTTTCGAACACTGTTTTCCCAGCAAGGCGACAGCCAACCGCCCTGCGCCGACAGCGGTGAATGGCGCCCCTTTTGCATGCGGACGCACATCTCGTGGTCTTCGAGGTGCACTTTATGCCACAAATCGCGCATTTCCTTGACCTGGTCATCACTATAGTGCGCGTCCCGGTGTGTGTAAATGACCCGGTATTGACGAGTGTGTCCGGGCGAAATCGGCTCGTTCAGGTAAACACCCATCTGGTCTGGCTGGTAGGTTCCCATGATGAAATTCGGGAACAGGGTCAGGTAATGAGAGGTTACGCCCAGTGTCCCGACTTTGGCACTCGCCACCTGCTCGGGATTCAGTTCGACTGCGCTACCGACACAATGCCCGTCGACCACGGTATAGTGATCCTCGAGTGGCTGCTCGGTGGTTTTATTGTGCACAAACTGGACGTGGTAAGGCTCGATGAAATTCTCCATCAGCAATTTCCAGTTGCAGGCCACTTCGCCGAAATCAAGCGTCGCAACCGGTAGGTACTCGGTCACATCGACCGTTCCCAACTGGCGCTTCAACGGCGCCAGGAAGTCACCAAACGCACCTGGATTCGCGGACAGGTTTACGAAAATCCAGTCATGCCAGACCTGGCAATGCACCGGGAGCAAGCCGTTGTCGGCGAAGGAGAAATCCTGCGGCAATTCCCGCATTGCGCCACCGAAATAAGGGGCGTTTTTAAGCGCTCCACAAAGATCGTAGCTCCAGCTGTGGTATGGACAGCGAATCAGTTTGCCGCAATTCCCTTCGGCGTCGACCAGTTTCAGGTTGCGATGCCGGCAGACATTGTGGAACGCGACTATTTCATCCTGTTGATCACGCAGCAAAAACAACGGCAAACCGGCGACCTCGATTGGCTTGATATCGCCACTGCGCTCAAGCTGGTGGGCATAACCCACGAACACCCAGTTATCGCTGAACAGGGTGTCTCGCTCGACTCGCATAAAGTCTTCGCCAATATAGGCCTCGGCCGGTAAACCGTGTGATACCGTACCCGGCGCATCAAAGTCATCGAATAGTGACTGGTCGACCATCGCATCACTCCACAAGAGTGCGCTAAATTAGCACAAAAATTTAAGCTTTCGAAGCAAAAACAAACGACCATATTGCGTTTTCGTCAATAAATTTTGCATTAACCTGCTTTTTCCACAATAATATCGCGCTTTAAATCACGATTATCACAAAATGCCATCCGAAGCAGCAGTACCCATGGAGTCACCGAAATCCCGCGGCATCGCCTCGACCGAGGACGATCTCAATCGCGCCATCATCAAAATGCTGCAGGATGACGGGCGCCTGCCGTACAAGGATATCGCCCGCACGCTGCAGGTTTCGGAAGGCACCATCCGCAATCGCGTGCAGTCGATGAAACAAAGCGGCGCGCTTAAGATCGTCGCCCTCGCCGACCCGATGGCAATCCGCTACAAGGCCGACGCGATGATCGGAATCAAGGTTGCAAGCCCGGCAACACCACGTGACGTTGCCCACCGTCTTAGTGAGCTTGGCGAGGTCGTTTACGTGCTCTGGGTTTCCGGGCGCTACGACCTGCTGATCGAAGTTGTCTGCGAGACGCGTGGCGCGTTCCAGTCCTTTCTTGAACAACACTGTTTCGGTCACGATGATATCGATCAAATCGAAGTCATGAGTGGCATCGAGATGTTTAAAAACCAGTTCCTGCTCAAGCGGCAGGCACAATAACGACTACCCGGGGAGCATATAAATGAGTAGCCACTATTACGAAAATTTTGCCGACGCATTGCCGGATTCCGATCGCCTCGAAATCGAAAAAAAGAAACTCGAGGACGCCGGCGTCAAGTACATCCTGTCCTGCTGGATCGATATGTTCGGGCAACCCAAGACCAAGCCGGTTCCAATCAGCGACTTCGTGCCACTATGCATGGGTAAGGGTCCCCAGTTTGCGGTTCACTCGGTATCATTCGTGCCCGAGCTCGGCCCCGCGGATTCTGACCAGGTACCTTTACCTGATATCGACACCATCCAGATCTGTCCCTGGGACAAGACCATCGCCTGGGTCTTTGCCGATCTGTGGTGGGAAGATAAACCGTACAACCTGTGCCCGCGCCAGTCTTTGAAACGCATAATGCGCGACGCTGCAGATCAGGGCTACATGATGATGGCCGGCATCGAACCCGAGTTCATCACCATGCAATGGGATGACAATGGTATGCCGGTCAAGGCATTCGATGATGATCCAATGCCGGGTGAAGGCATCCGCCCGCGTCGCCAGGCTTTCGGATACGACGTCGAGTATTCGCTCGATTCGATGGGCTTTCTCGGCGAAATGATCGATATCCTCGAGGATCTCGGCTGGAATTTACACGACGTGGTCGCCGAAGGCGCCTACTCGCAGTTCGAACTCGACTTCCACTACACCAATGTTCTCGAGATGGCCGATCGCTTCGTCTTCCTGCGCATCCTGCTCAAGGAGATCGCCAAGAAGCACGGCATGTTCATTACCTTCATGCCCAAGCCAACCACCGGAGACTGGCGTTCGGGCGCGCATATGAATGTTTCGATGCAAAAAGTCGACAACCCCGGGGTCAACATTTACGAGGGTGAAGACGGCAACTGGAGCGACGAGGTCAAGCACGCGCTTGGCGGCATTCTCAAGAACGGTGCGGCGATCACCGCGGTCGCCTGCAGCACGGTCAATTCGTATAACGGGCTGGTACCGAAGGTTGGTGGTTTCGAGGGCGGCACCTATACCTGGGCACCGACACATATGGTTTACGGCACCAACAACCGCTCGGCCATGCTACGCCTGCCGCAAAGCCGTTTCGCGATTGAAAACCGCGCCGCCGATATGTGCATGAATCCCTATCTCGGGCTCGGTATGATGCTCGCAGCCCAGGTAGAAGGACTGGTCAACAAGCTGGATCCAGGACCTTCACTGGATGAAGATCTCTATGTAATGGATGATAAGGAAAAGGAAAAGCGCACCCTGACCCCGCTACCGCGCAACCTGATGGAAGCGACCGAACAATTAGGCAAGAGTGAACTGGCCCACACCGTCATGGGTGAAGCGATGATGCGATCTTTCCTCGCTTACAAGATCGACGAATGGGAACGTTATCACCAGGAAACTACCGACTGGGAAGTCAGAGAGTACCTGAGACTCTACTAAACCATGCCTGACGAGCATTCAGTTTTTAGCCTCGGTGATTTCGAGCTGCAATCGGGCGTGGTTCTGCCCGGCGCGCAACTCGCCTATAAAACTTATGGTGAGCTGAACGAAAATCGCGACAACGTCGTGGTACTGCCGACTTTTTACACCGGCAGTCACATGCGCAACGAGGGTTTCTTCGGAACCGGCAGGGCCATCGACCCGTCGCGTCATTACGTGGTATCGGCCAACATGTTTGGTAACGGTATTTCGTCGTCACCGAGCAATACCCCCGCTCCGTTTAACGCCGCCAACTTCCCCGAGATTACCCTGTACGACAATATTCGGGCGCAATACCGATTGCTCACCGAGGAACTCGGTGTCAACCGCATCGCGCTCGTCACCGGCTGGTCAATGGCAGGATGCCAGTCGTTTCAATGGGGGGCGCAGTATCCGGACTTCGTCAACGCGATACTACCGTTTTGCGCTTCCGCGAAAACCTCCGAGCACAATATCGTTTTCCTCGAAGGCGTTAAAGCGGCCTTACAGGCTGACACAGTATATGCCGACGGTAATTACACCAGCCCGCCGGTAAAAGGCCTGAAAGCGTTCGGCCGTGTTTACGCCGGCTGGGCTTTCTCGCAAACCTTTTACCGCGAACAAATGTATCGTCTGCAGGGCTTCGACAGCGCCGAGGCGTTGTTGCGCGACTGGGAACAGGATCATCTCGACTGGGACGCCAATGACTTACTGTGCAAGCTTAAGACCTGGCAACAGGGCGACATCAGCGCCAATGATCTCTATCAAAACGATTTCAAGGCGGCATTGAACGCGATCAAGGCGGAGACTATCGTTATCGTTTGTGACAATGATTTATATTTCCGTGCCGAGGATAACCAGTATGAAATTGAACATATCATCGGCGGCGAACTGCGTATCTACGAATCTCCCTGGGGGCACTGTGTCGCGTCACCGGGCAATGACCCCGAGTTCCAGCAATATCTCGACCAGGCAATTTCTGAATTGCTTGATAATTAAAATTCCACTATTTAAAACCTGGAGAACCGCATGACCGCACCAAGCGTATTTAGAATCGCTGATATACAGGATCGGATCGACAACCTGCCGGAGAATGGCACTTACATCAAACCCTTCGTTACGACCGCGATCAGCGAATCGATGGCAGGCGGTATTAATTGCCTGAACAAGATATCAGTGCCCTGGGACCTGACCTGCGATGAAATGATTTATTGCCTGCAGGGCACCTTTCGCCTGGTGGTCGATGATATCGACTACGAACTCAATCCGGGTGACCTGATGTTCGTGCCGAAAGACAATCACGTCAAGTACGAGTGCGATGACAAGTGCGTCATTTTTTATACGGCTTACCCGGTCGACTGGAAGCAACGTGCCGGCATTACCCACGTGCCCGGTATCGATCCCGACGAGATGCCTGCGCCCTACGCGCAGTAGGCAAAAACTAAACTATTAATACTTGTCGCACGGCTGAGAGCGCAACCACGCTCTCAGCCGTTTCATTATCGCCAACCCGCCCGATCCATCAATTGCACCGCGGCTCGATTGTTTTCTCCGAGATGGGTCAGGTTAAGACCGTCACCCTTGAACTTGCCAAATGACGCCAGGGTTGCCGATATTTTCGCATCCCTCACGACCGGGTATTCATTGTTGACCTCGGCATACCAGGTCTGCGATTCGGCATTGACCAGGAATTCCAGTAAGCGTTCAGCAGCCTCAGGATGACTGGCATATTTAGTAATGCCGGCACCGCTTACATTGATGTGAGCCCCTCGCCCGGCCTGGTTAGGCCAGAACAGGCCGAGGCCGGTAGCAACTTTCTGGTCGTCTTCTTTAGCGCTATTCACCAGCCGCCCGAAATAGTAGGTGTTGGCAATCGCGATATCGCATAATCCGGCCGCGGCGGCGCGCAGTTGATCGGTGTCTCCACCGGCGGGTTTACGTGCAAAATTAGCCACCAGTCCCCGCGCCCAGGCCTCGGTCGATTCGACCCCGTGAGTCTCAATCATGGATGCCACCAGTGACTGGTTGTAAATATTACCGGATGAGCGAATGCAGATTCGCTGTTTCCATTTTGCGTCTGCCAGCGCTTCGTAGGTTGATAATTCAGCCGGATCGACCCTGTCCCTGGCGTAGAAAATTACGCGCGCGCGTTGCGATAATCCAAACCAGTAGTTTTCTTTATCACGCAGATTTTCAGGGATCCTGGCGGCCAGGGTCGGGTTATCTATCGGCTGCAAAACGCCCGCGTCCTTGGCACGCTGCAAGCGTCCGGCATCGGTGGTGATAAAAATATCAGCAGGTGTCGACTGACCTTCCGACTCTAGCCGCTTTAACAGGGCATCGGCCTTGGCGGTGATCAGGTTAAATCCAATCCCTGTCTGATCCTTAAACTTTTGTAGTAAGGGCAGAATAAGCGCTTCCTTACGCGCCGAGTAGACGTTGACATCCTCGGCCTGTACAGCGCCATGGCTGAATACAAGCGACAGGCAAACCAGGCCTGCTAGCAGTGGTTTGTGACGAATTAAGTGGCGGTACATTTCTCGAAACTCCGGAGATTATATAAATTTAGGCGAAATAAATTATCAAACTCTTAATGCGAATGCAAATGTTAATCATTCTCATTTAAAAACACATTATTAGCTATTCTAGCCCCACGATGGCGCCTGTTAATTGATCAAGATCAAGTGTTACAGCGACATATTGCCGAAGGCTCGAATCCTCCCTATCATGCCTCTACAAAATTAGTTACTGCGAGCAGAATATGAGCTTCGGCATTACCAAAACCATCCCCGCCAAGGCCGGCATTGATACCCTCGATTCACTGTATGACGGCAGTCGCAAAGAATATGAATTTCATATGGCCGGTATCGAACCGAAGCGACTCAAGGTGGGTGATTACGTTTACACGATTTTCAACGATCAGTTACACGGACGCCTCAAAATCAGGAAATTTGTCACCGGGGCCACCAATCCTGCCTCGGGGAAACCTCGCATCCTGATCATCGTCGATGCGCCGGGTGACCGGTTGAAGACCCCGGTTGCCAGGAAAGGCCATCGCGGCACCCGCTATACCGAGGGTGAGGACTGGCCTGCATGATCGAGATCTCGACTGATGACCGGGAGAGCTTCAACAATGATGGTTTTTTAATTGTCGACAGCTTGATTGAATCCAGCATTGTCCCGGATCTTCATCAAGCTTTTACCGACCTCTTCCGCGGCAAATTCGAAACCGGGGTGCACCCCGACGAGGTAAACTGGCAGGAGGCGACGGGAGATCCCTCGTTATCACGCCAGATCTGTAACGGCTGGAAAGCCAACCGTGAGATTGCGCGCATTGTTCTGGACGAAGCAATCGGCAAAGCGATTGCAGGCCTGGCGGGATGGCCCGGGGTACGTATCATGATTGATAACGTGGTGTGGAAACCCCCGGCTACAAAATCGCTCGGTTTCCACCAGGACAGCGCCTATCTTTCCTGGTTTACGCCGTCGGATTTGCTGACCTGCTGGATCGCGCTGGATGACACCCGTGCCGACGGCGGCACTATCGAATTCGTACGCGGCTCGCACAAGTGGAAATTGAGCGAAGCCGAAGGTGAGTTTCATGCACCGGAGGATTATCGCAAGCCGATGCGAGAAGCGGCGGCGCGCGAAGGCGTCGACCCGGAAATTGTTTATATCGAAGTCAACGCCGGCGGCGGGTCTTTCCATCACGGCTGGACCTGGCATGGTTCCGGCGCCAACCTGAGCGCCAATCCGCGCCGTTCACTGGTGTTGCACGCGATGCGCAGCGATGTCGAATATGTGCCCGAAAACTTCGCCCAGGGAATTGGCCCGATCTATAGTCGCTACAAGCGCCTGGGTGACAATCAGCTGGATGAAAACTACTTCCCGGTCCTGTGGCGCGAGGACGGCTACCGCACTCCACAGATCGACAGTTACCTGGGCAGTCGCAGCTAAACGCAAACAGTCAACGCTTACTTGAAACGGTGAAACTCCGGTGATTGGTGATAACATCTGCGCATGAAACCGCATCCTGCCGAAATCCCGCTCAATGGCTGATACCGCCCAACAAGCGCTTAATGCACTATCCGATACCCGGTTTACCACTTATTGGCTGGATAGTCTCGATCCGGTAGCGGACGAAGCGACGCTGCAGCATGATACGAGTTGTGACCTTTTGGTTGTCGGGGGCGGCTTTTGTGGCCTGTGGGCAGCGATCCAGGCCAAGGAGCAAGATCCCGGTCGCGACGTTGTGCTGATTGAAGCGAAAAGCGTCGCCAACGGCGCCAGCGGCCGGCCGGCGGCTATCATGTCGACCTCGGTGATGCATGGCATCGATAACACCGAACGCATATTTCCGCATGACGTCGCCGAGCTGGAACAGCTGGGTCGCGAAAACATGGATGGATTCCAGCAAACGGTGGAAGGTTACGGCATCGACTGCGACCTCGAGTGGGGCGGCGAAATGAAAGTATCAATCGGCGATGAGGGTCTCGACAAGGTTGAGGAGGAATACCAGCTGTATCTCAAGTACGGCCATGAAGCGGTAAAACTGGATAAAGCAGCCGTTCAGGCAGAAATCAATTCACCGATATTTCATGGGGGCGCCTGGTCCCAAAAACGCTGTGGCACGGTACACCCCGGCAAGTTGGTCAGGGGATTGAAACAGGCCGCACTCGGACTCGGTGTGCGACTGTATGAAACCACGCCACAGTTGAGTAATCACAAGGCCATTGAAGGCATCGTCGTCGAAACACCGGGTGCAAAAATAACCGCACGCAAGGTGTTGCTTGCCACCAATGCCTGGGCCGCCGGCCATCGACATATAAGCCGGCGCGTCGCGGCGATTCGGGACCGGATTGTCGTTACCGAACCGCTCACCGAGGCACAGATGCAAAAAGTCGGATGGCAGCATCGCCAGGGTATCTACGATACCCGCACCCAGCTTAACTACATGCGCCTGACCGCGGACAATCGAATCCTGTTCGGCGGGCGGCTGAGTTATTTTTATGGCAATGACACCGATCCCGCGCTCGATAAAACCCCGCAGCCATTTATTCGACTGGTGCAATCTTTTTACCGCACCTTCCCTCAACTTGCCGACGAAATAAAATTTTCACATGCCTGGAGCGGACCGATCGGGCTGACCACGCGCATGGCCGTGCACTACCAGAAGTATCACGATGGCGACATGGTGTTTGCAGGGGGTTACTCGGGATTCGGGGTCACCGCATCACGCTTCGGCGCCCGGGTTGGGCTCGCGATCCTGGATCAGCTCGACATCCCGGAAACCAGGATGCAATTTGCACGCACCATGCCCAACTACATCCCGCCGGAGCCGTTTCGCTGGATCGGCGCCAAAATTACCATGTACGCGCTCGATACCATCGATGAAAAAGGGGGCTGGCGTAAACTCTGGATCGCCATCGTGCAAAAAATGGGGTTCCCGATCACGCTTTAAAATCCCCGGAACTTATCGAGGGTGTAACCAGGCCGGTAGAAAACTGTAAGGATCGCGATTGATGGTTTCATTGTAGGGAATATTACGCGCCGCGAGTTTGGGCTGCAATTCCCCCGCTTTGCCTACATCAAACAGGTCGGTGGCCCCACCGACGAATTCTCCACCCACATAGATCTGCGGTATCGTCGGCCAGTCATTTTGCTGGTTTAACACCGCCAGGATTTTCCCGCCACGATCATTATCCTGATACGCGACCGAATCGAGGTCGACGGTAACGTAAGGAATATCGCAGGCGCTTAACATTTTTCGTACCGACCAGCAAAATTCACACCATTCCAGCGAAAACATTAATACCTGGTCCTGGTTCTGTTCCAGGATAGATGCGACTTCGGCAAGTGCCGCCGGGTCGAGTTCACCCGGCACTTCGGGTTCTTCAGGTTCGTCTACCGGGACAGTACTGACATCGAAACGATAGCCCGGCGTGGAGCGCGAAATTTCAATTTCTTCGTCACTCATGTCTTCCACGATACTTTCAAACAGCGGGGTCGAGAGGTAACGTTCGCCGGTATCCGGCAGCATGCACAGGATGTTCGATCCTTCCGGCGCAGTTTCTGCCACCTGCAGTGCACCGGCAAAGGTTGCCCCGGAGCTGGTGCCGACGAAGATGCCTTCCTTTTGCGCCAAATCCATCGTGCACTGGATTGCGAAATTGCCGTTGATGGGTATCAGCTCGTCGATATTTTTTGCCTCCATGGCTTCTTCGGCGAACTTCGGAATAAAATTCGGCGACCAACCCTGCATCAAGTGGGGCCTGAAATTGGGATGCGTCTGGTAGGTGCCGTCGGAATTTCGTTGCTGGCTGATGCCGCTGCCGAGAATCTGCGAGTTATCCGGCTCGCAAACCATAATCTTGGTATCGGGGCTCTTTTGTCTCAACGCCCGTGAGACACCCCCGAGCGTGCCGCTGGTGCCGAAACCGGTAACCCAGTAATCGAGCCCGATTTCAGCGAAATCATCAAGAATCTCGACCGCGGTGGTACGTTCGTGCATCTCGGCATTGGCAGGATTATCGAACTGGCTGGGCTGCCACCAGCCATGGGTTTCGACCAGCTCGTTGACCTTGGCAATCATGCCCGTTCCCATATCCGAAGCCGGGGTCAGTATGACCTTCGCCCCGAGGAAGCGGATCATTCGACGTCTTTCGATACTGAAATTTTCCGCCATCACGATCACCAGCGGATAACCTTTTTGCGCGCAAACCATCGCCAGCCCGATACCGGTGTTGCCACTGGTGGCCTCGACTATGGTTTGTCCGGGTTTGAGCACCCCGCGACGTTCGGCATCTTCGATCACCCCCAACGCCAGGCGATCCTTGACCGAGCCCATCGGGTTGAAAGACTCGATCTTGACGTAAAGATTGACGTTTTCCGGCCCGATATTATTGATCTTAACCGCGGGCGTATTGCCGACAGTATCGAGAATACTCTGGTATAAGTGTCCCATTTTGCCCTCTCCTCCGCATGATATGCAGATTTTTTTATGCTGCCGTGGTCGACTTAGACCGCTAATAGCTCCAGGCAATGGGGGCTAAATTCCGGCTATTGCAACTACTCTGAACAGGGCCAGATTTCGGGTTTCTCGAGACCCTCCGGTAGTTTCGTGTTGTCATTGCCACAGGCGAATTTGAGATGCAACTGGTGCAAGTTAACAGCCTTTTGCAAATCAACATCTTCAAATCGGGTCCGATAGGTATACGCTCCCTTGAAGTCGACGTTATCTATTTTTGCGCCCTGGAATTTTACTCTTGAAATATTGGAAAATTTGAAACTGACGTTCGACAGGCGCGCCCCGGTGAAATCTACTCGCCCCAACTCCGACTTGGACCAGTCAATATCGGAGATCTCAGCCTTTTTGAAACTGGCGCGCGAGAACTCAGATTTCGTCAGGTTTGAGTCTTGCAGTTTTGCGTAATCGAAGTTCGCCCGATATCCATTCGCCTTGGATAAATTGGATTTAAAAAATTGAGCGCGGGTAGCGGTGGTTCGAGTAAGGTCGGTTTTAACCAGGCTGGCGCCGTTAAAGTTACTTTCATCGAGCGAACTATATTCAAGATTGGCGCCGTCGAACTGGCCTTCGGAAAAGTTCGTATCATCGAGCATCTTGTGGGTTTTCTTGCACCCGCTCCAATCAACCCCGGGGGCCCTTTTATCATTGCATTTCGCATAGGCCTGGTTGGCCGAAGCCAATGAGAAAAGACAGATTAACAATAGTGCTCGTTTTATTTTTTTGCCGCCCATCGTGTCCAACCGTTTCGCCTGGTACTTCTAAATTTGACTATCTTATGCCGATAAAATTCCGTTACCGCGGGGAACCGAATCCAGCAACGCAATGCTAACCAACATCTGTTAAAGCATTAATCTGCACTCGCGAACTCGCAGCAGATTATTGATCGCGTCTTTTGACAGGTTTCTTAATTGATTTGGAGTCAGTTTCAAGTAATGCCTCGGTCCCGACACAACTTGAGCTAAGCTCGCGTGCTGCCATCATTTTTTCGATGGCGATATCAACGCTTCCAATATCGCGACGGTCTTTCGTCGATGGGTATTTTTTACGATTCATAACCCTTCCCTCAAGGTAGCGACTAGTCCGTCACTATACCTGATTTGTCAAATTTTTGCTGGCGCAAAACTTCGACCACACCCGCCGAAATGATCAACGTTGCACCGATAAATTCCCGTAAGCCAAACACCTCGTCGGTTAATATTGCGGCGGAGACCACGCCGACCAGCACTTCGACCATGAGCAGCATACCGACGCGTCCGGGGCTTAACACCGTCGCAGGCCAGATGGTCAGGTAAGTGATCGGCAGCATCCCGGCCGCGACAATCAAAATCCAGTACCAGCCTGTTTCCAACGTAGTAATATCCGGCATACCTGCAAGATCCCCTTGCTGCCAGAAAACCAGTAGTAGCGACATCAGTAGCGCGAAAAAAACAAACATCGTTACCTTCTCGAGAATCATTTGAGCACCGCCCTGGAACAACTTCACCGAGGCGATCGCCCAACACAGTCCTGAGGTCAACGCAAACCAGTCGCCGTTGTTACGCGGAATCGGTAGTCCCCCTTCAACCACAAGCACGATATATAGACCGCTAAAAGCCAGCAACAGCGCAACCACCCGGTTTTCAGTAAGCCTTTCCTTCAGCACCAGTATCCCGAGCAGCGTGCTCCACAGCGGGCTCATGTAAAACAGCAGGATCGCGCGCACGACATCGGTCAGATTGAGGCTTGCGACATAAAGCGCGAAGGCAAATCCAGCCAGCAGGCCAGGTAGCAATATATGACGCCAATGGGCGACATAATTGTGCAGCCGGGTCAGTACCAGTGGAAGAAACAGCAGGGAACCGGCCCCGAAAATAACCGGGCCAGTCCAGAACGCATGCACCCCGGCCTGCTCGATGCCGCGAATCGGGATCCAGTAAAGGCCCCAGAATGCGGCGCCGACCGCGATGGCGATGCTGGGTACTAGATCGCTACGCTCCGTGTGCAAGTGATAGCCTCATTTAAACAACTATTGATTTAGCCTGGCGCTGATATTGTCGAACATCTGCAGGTTGGTTGCATCCAGTTCGGGCTTGAGCGGCTCATCCTGGGACGACAGTTTGACAATGGTGGCCTCGGTCACCGGGTCTATATATACCCACTGGCTATGAATGCCGATCGCGAGCATGGCGCGATGCTCGTTTCCGGTCTGGTACCATTTATTACGATATTGTCCTGCCGGGAATTCCTTGGCAGACTCACCACGCTCCCAGGCATCGCGGCTACCGCCCTCGCTGCAGTCTTCAATCCACCACTTGGGTATCACCTGTCGCCCCTGGGCGAAGCCACGGTTACGCACCAACTCGCCGAAGCGCAATAAGTCCCTCGGTAACACACAAATTCCACCCGCGGTACGCGCGGCACCCTTGCGATCCACGGTGATATAGGCATCCGCTTCCGCGCCCAGGGGCTGCCACAGGTATCTCGACAACAGGCCTGCGAGGCGTTCACCACCAGCGCGCTCGATGATCCAGCCGAGCAAATCCGAATTGGGCGACTTGTACCGCCAGACTTGGCCATGTTCACCCTTGGCGCGCCCGATCGAACACAGGAAGTCATGCAGGTTCTGATCGATCGCGTCAACTTCGCAGGGATGCCATGCGGTCGCTGCGCGATACTCGAGAAACTTTCCCGAAGTGGCCAGGTAGTCCTCGTTAAAATCGATATTGACGACCATATCGAGTACCTGCTGCAGGCTGGCGTCACGGTAACCGGAATCCGCCAGTTCGGGAATATAGTCGACAACTGCTTTAGCCGGGTCCAGTAACCCCCGGTCAACCAGAACTCCGGCCAGTGTTGCGGTGATGGACTTGCTCACCGAAAACACGATATGAGGACTGGTTTCGATATCTGCATCGATATACCACTCGTGCACGAGTTCGCCGCGATGGGCGACCAGCAACGCATCGCTATTGGACTCTTCGAGCCAGCGTTGCAGTGACCAGTCTGCGCCGCCGGGCCCTGTTACTGTTACTTCTTCAACACTGCCGGCAATCGATTTAGCAAGTTTACTAACACGGTTACCGCGGGCAATCTTCTCGGTCGGAATGATTTCGCGCACATGGTGGAAGGCCCAGCGATTGTTGCCCGGCTGTCGCCAGTTGGACAGATTTAGTTCGGCTGGCCTTGTCAGCATTATTCGAGCTCGGTGATGGTATTCTGATTATTGGAATCAAGAGCGACCTGGCACATTTCGAGATGCAGGCGTCCACCAGAATTGTAAGGATGAGACTCAACCACGGTTTCATTGAGCGTGATACCGAGCCCCGGCTCGCCTGGCGCCGGCATATAACCCGCTTCCCAGGCCAGCGGCTTGTTCAGAATCGCATCGTGGAACTCGGTCTGGATCGTTTCCAGGATCAGGAAATTCGGGCAACTGAATGCAACCTGTGCCGCGGCGGCATGCGCGATCGGGCCACAGTAAATATGCGGTGCAACCTGTGCATTAAACAATTCTGCCAGCACTGCAATTTTCTTGGTTTCCCAGACGCCGCCGCTGCGCCCGATATCGGGCTGCAGAATCGAGATCCCGGCTTTAAGTGCCTGGTGAAATTCGACCCGCGTGGTCAAACGCTCACCGGTCGCAACCGGAATGCTGGTCGCTGCAGCCACCTTGCCGATGGCTTCCATCTGATCGGGCGGACAGGGTTCTTCAAACCAGAGTGGATCGTAGGGTTCCAGCCGGCGCGCCAGACGGATCGCCGATGACGTCGTCATCTGCCCATGCGTACCGAACAGGATATCGGCCCGATCACCCACCGCCTCCCGAATCTTACGTATGTTATCTTGGCAACGGGTCAGCTCGGTCAGTGACAGTTCGCGTCCGCCCTGAAAGCTGTAAGGCCCCGCGGGATCCTGCTTGACCGCGGTAAATCCCATGTCGATGTAGTCGAGCGCACGGGCCGCGGCGGCATCGCCATCGTGATATACGTCCGGTGCACCTTCACCTGGATTGCCATCCGCTGCTATTGCCTCGGGATACAAGTAGGTATAGGTACGAAGATCTTCGTGAAACTTGCCGCCGAGTAACTGGTAAATCGGCTGGTCATGCGCTTTGCCGAGAATATCCCAGACTGCGATTTCAATCCCGCTGAACACGCCCATCATGCTGATATCGGGGCGTTGCGTGAATCCGGCCGAGTAAACCCGCCGGAACATGGTTTCAACATGATGCGGATCTTCACCGGCGATAAAGCGCTCGAAGGTATCCTCTACCATGGCGCAGGCGATGTCACCTGACACCGGGATACCATAACACTCACCAATACCCTCGATGCCATCATCGGTGGTAATTTTGACAATTACCCAGAAAGCGCCGCCGATACCGCTTGGCGGCACTGTTACCCAGGTTTTAATATCCTTCAGGATCATATTATTGTCCGCATCGGGAAATCTCGCCTAAGTTACTCCAAACGATTATTTTTCGAAACCAAAATCTGGGGCTGATGTTTTCTTGAAGTTACGTCGGTGCCGCCGCCAAAGGCTATTGTTTGAAAGTGACTCACCTTTCTGCCAACGATCCCACATCATCGCCTTTTGTTCTTCGGTGTAATAAATCCTTGGTCGCATTTTCATTTACAACATCCTCCACTCTATAGTTAGAGATTAGGTGTTGCGTCGACCGGTTGAGATGGCAACCCAAAGCGGACCCTGAGCCACAATTCCATTGACCAACGAAACAGGTTAAATTCATTCCCTCAGCACTTCTGATTCACTGGCAATTTCTTTTGCAATGATACAATGTTTGGGTGTAAGTTATCTCGATTACCACATATACATAGTGCTTTTCACACCGCGTATGTGCGTTCTATCTAGCTGGTTAATGGTATCAGGAGGATGACATGCAGCTATTATCAACAATTATAAAATTTCTCTTATTCACCAGCTTCGCTGTCTGGCTTACCGCCTGTGGTGGCGGTGGCGGTGGCGGTGATGACAAGGATGTTATTCTCTCCGGCAAATTCGTCGATAGCCCCGTTCAGGGCGCCAACTATGCAGCCGGTAAAAAATCTGGGACAACAGCTGCAGATGGCGGTTTCAGATTCGAAAGTGGCAACAGCTTGTTTCTGTCCATAGGTGATATTCAACTCGGTAATGGTACAGCTCGCCGTATCTTTACTCCGTTAACATTGGTTAATACAGCGAATCCTTCTGATGCTACCGTGGTCAATATTGCAAGTTTTCTGCAAACACTCGATGATGACGGCGATCCCAATAACGGCATACTAATCACCCAGGCGGTGCGTACTGCAGCTATTGGCAAGACCATCGACTTCGCTCAAAGCACGACTGACTTTGCCAATGATGGCAATGTGCAGACCGTTGTTGCAGAACTAACGGCATTGACAACCGCCGGTGCAAGAAGCCTGGTCAGCGCTGCGGCTGCCGAGGCCCATCTGCGTAGCACCCTGAATGATATTCTGAATGCCGGGTTGGGTACCTACACTGGCCGCAGTGTTAATAGAGTTTTTAATTGTGACGATTCCAGGTATAACAGAACCAACCGCTCAACTGGCTCGATCACGATCACCTCGGTCAGTCTCACTGCTAATGGTGCAACCTTTGAAGGCAACGGCAGTTTCAGTCTTACTGAACAGGGGATTACCTTTCGAGAAGACTTTTCGATCATCGGTAACAGCAACACCATAGATTTTTCCGGCGCACTGAATGGCATTATTGAGGCTTCGGCCTATGCTGATGGCGTTTTTCAGGGTAGTGATAGCTCAAGTTATACTGGACTGCTGGACGGTGACTCACTAACAATAGTGACCCCGGCTCGACCTGATGTGGATTTCGGTTTTGTTGTATGCGATCTTTCAGGGTCGACGTTGACTTTGTCGAAGTAGCTTGTTCACAGTGCATAAAAAAGACTGGCTTTAAGCTGGTCTTTTTAGGTCTACTGAGCGTCCGCTCCTGGCCGTTCTGAGCCTCTAATGTTAAGGTGTTGAGGGACTGCTTTGGAGTAATTAGTCCTGCAGAAATTATCGGTTAACTGACCGAAAGTTATTAATCCAGCCAAAATATCGACTCCTGCATTACGTCTCAAGTTATGATTGCTGTCACGGGGGATATTCATGAAAGCGATCGTATTTACTCAATATGGGTTGCCGAATGGCCTTGAATTGAAAGAGGTGCCAAAACCTACGCCGAGGGACGATGAGTTACTGATACGCGTTCACGCGTCCTCTATCAATTCCTGGGACTGGGAGTTCCTGAACGGAAAGCCGTTTATTAACCGTCTCTTTTACGGTCTTCTTAAGCCAAGGCCAGGCAAGCAGATACTTGGCTCTGACGTTTCAGGAACCGTTGAGACAATCGGCAAGGCCGTCAAACGATTTCAACCCGGGGATGAGGTTTTTGGCGATCTCTGGGATAACTGGGGTGGTTTTGCCGAATATGCCTGCGCGAAAGAAACCGCCCTTGAACTCAAACCCCTACACTCAACTTTCGCAGAAGCAGCCTCCGTACCCCAGGCTGGTGTCCTGGCCTTGCAGGGATTACTCAAAGCCGGGCAGCTAAAACCAGGGCAAAAGGTTTTGATTAACGGAGCAGGCGGCGGTGTTGGTACATTTGCAGTTCAAATCGCCAAGCACTGGGGGGCAGAAGTGACGGGGGTAGATACCTCGCACAAGCTGGATATCATTCGGTCGGTTGGCGCAGACCACGTAATTGATTTCACTCAGGATGATTTCACGAAGACTGGAGAGCGCTATGATCTGGTTGTTGATTGTCAGAATTTCCGATCCATGTTTGACCATAAACGAGCATTAAATCCAGGGGGCACCTATGCCATGGTCGGCGGTTCAATTCCTCGTGTCTATCAACTTTGGCTACTCAGCGCCATCGGACGACTGACCCGTGACGACAGAAAACTTTGCTTAGTGGCGGAGGGGCCAAATAAAGGTCTAACAGATCTGAGAGAACTAATCGATGCTGGTAAGCTCGTTCCTGTTATCGACAGCAGCTATCCGTTGAGTGAGGTGCCTGAAGCGTTGCGTTACTTTGGAGAAGGAAACCACAAAGGGAAAATCGTTATCGTTATAAAAACTTAAGTGTCCGTTCCTGGCCGAAGAATGAAGCCCGGTAATCACTTACGAGTATCCGTTTACGATTTATTTATAGATAAATGGTTTCCACCATGCATCGCGGCCTCCCATCTGCTCTGGGTTAACTATTTCTCCAATTTTAGGTGTTAGATATTCGATACCAGTATGATCAGCTGCAATCAAAAATCGCTCAATCGGCTCGTACCAAGGAAACAGTCCCAGATCAAAGGTGCCCCAGCCACTAGGTACCATCAGTTTACCCCTGACAGCTTGATGTGCTTGTACCGCCTGTTCTGGGGTGTAATGGACCTCCATCTGACCTTTGAGATTACTGTAAGCACCAATCTCAAAGAAGGTCACATCGAAAGGACCTAGTCGCTCCCCGATCTCGTAGAGACCCTTAAACCAGCCAGAGTCCCCACTAAGATATAGATTCTGTTTCTTTCCCCGAATCCCATAGGAGGCCCAAAGCGTCAGGTTTTTATCAAATAACCCCCGCTCAGAAGTGTGCTTCGACGGAGCCGCAGTAATCGTTAAACCAACAATGGATGTTGCCTGCCACCAATCAAGTTCGTATATTTTTTCATGGGGCACACCCCAGTCTTCCAATAATTTCCCCACGGCAAGGGGCACGACGAAGTGCCTGGTCTTGGAAATAAGTACCTTAATTGAATCCTCGTCCAGATGGTCGGGATGATTATGCGTAATCAATACGACATCGAGCTCTGGAAGAATGTCCGTAGTAGCAAGCGTTTTAGAATATCGCTTCGGACTCACCCATGCAAAGGAGCCCGCTCGTTGCGAGAAAATGGGATCGGTCAGGATCACTTTGTCATCGACCTTAATAAGGAAGGTTGTGTGCCCCAGCCAGGCGAACTGTAAGTCTCGCTGTCCATTCCATTGGGCAATATCAAACGGTTCTGCAGTCAGTGGGGGATCAGGTAGAAATCCTTCTGGTTTATCGAAGAAGTAATTCCAGAACATCTTCAGGCTTGGACCCCATTCTACATCTGGAACCCTTTCCGGGTTTTGGAATGCTTCACCATTCCATTGTGGGCTTTCTTCTATGCGTTGCTGTTGACTCAAATCGGACGCATTTGTAGCAGTGCATCCAAACATGGAAATCTGTATTACATGAATCCCCATTAGGAGGATGTAGTAAATTGCTGGGCTTTTTCCTAACCGCACATTATCTCTCGGTATACAGAGCTAACAGCTGAATTATAAGGTTTTCGGCTTGATAACAAATTATCGCTTCACTTATGAGCGTCCGCTCCTGGCCGAAGATTGCCGCCCACCCCAGATTACTGAGCGTCTCTTTTTAAGAAAAGAGAGCAAATAGGTATACTACCCCTCGATTACTACTTAGGGCATTGGGTGAACGATAAAATTCAGCGCACGGGGTTTTCGCTTGTTCTGCTGTTCATCGGTGTAATGCTCGCGCCCTACGATGTGGCGGCCACGGACGAATCGATCATCATCGAGGACGTGACCAACGATCAAGGCATCCATGGACTTCGCGCAACCTTCCACCTGCAAGCGTCTCGCGAGACCATCTGGGCGCTGTTGACCGATTACGACCGCTTCAAGGAAACCTTCAAAGGAATACGCCGTATCGAGATCATCAACGAGAACGAACGCGGTGCGCAGGTACGCTATACGATCAAGGCCTGGATACTCACCTTCGATTACACGCTGCAAAGAGATTACGTGCGGCCTTACGAGTTAATAACCTGGCGTCGCACTGGTGGGGATTTTCGCATGATTTCCGGCGCCTGGATGATCCTGCCCGGCCCCAGCGATAACTTGCATGAAATCGTCTACGAGTCTTACGTAGATGTCGGCTTTCTAATTCCGACAGCACTGGTACGCAATCGCGCGGCAAAGGAACTCGAGAAAACGGTTGTGCGAATAAGGGAGCGTTTGGCCGCTGGCTAAATTTGGGCGAGACTCGGCAATGGATTGCGGATTCCGCTCAGCACGATCAGGCGCAACCATGATTTCTTTTTTATCTGAACCACGAACGTCCGTTTCTGGCCGAAGATTGTCTCCCACTGCGATTTATTGAATGTCAGCTATCGGGAAAGCAGACGCGCAGATTACATAAATCAGAGGCGTTACAAAAAGCTCAAAGTAGCAATTGGTTGGTTCTCTAGGACGGGTCGGCTCCACGTGCGATCAAATATGCCTTACGCGCCCAGAATCGAAGATCGACCGCGGGATAATTGGTTCGGAACAACTCGAATGCAACCCAGTCAGGGCCAATTTCGGTAGCATCAAAGCCTCCGGTCTCTAGGGCGCGCCGCTTGAAAGCTTCGTCGAGGCGAAATCCGACCAGGGACATTCCGTATGTAACCGCGAACACCACATCCTGTGTTGCGAGAACAACGTAGCCGTAGTTTGCCGGCTCGGAACTGTACAATTGTACATCGCCTAGCGGTGCAGCAGCTTCAACAAGGACATCCACAAGATCAGAGTGGGCACTCTTACCTTGAAGGTATATCAAGATGTTGTGATTTTTATCGTTGTGTACAGAAGCAGGTAAGGGCTGCAGCTTGGTCATCTATGGATCTCGATTCGCGACTGAAATAGTCTGCCTAACGCTCGCATCGGCCAGTTTTGGCGACCTGTGCTTGTTATGTGTTTCATGCATTGTATAAAGTAAACGCCCCAATAATTATGAAGCCTGCTCCTGCGATATAGTGTAAATATTTTTCGTTTATAAATTCTGACAGCAGGCTGCCAGCTAAAACTCCGATCGCTGAAGCAACTACCAATGCCGCAGAAGCTGCAATAAAAACTGTATATTTACTAACATCTTTATCTGCTGCGAAAAGCATCGTTGCTAACTGTGTCTTGTCTCCAAGCTCTGCAATAAAAACAGCTCCAAAAACTGTTAAGAATATTTTCCAGTCCATAAAGAATTATTTCGAAAATCACATAACAGCAGGATTATACGGTTTTGATCAGTTAAAGTGTTATCGCATCATCTTTGAGCTTCTGGAAATGGCCGAAGATTGCCTCCCACCAGGGCTTTGTGAGTGTCTGCTATCGAGAAAACTAACGTTCAAGTTCGACGCACCGAAACTGAACGGCCTGTGAATTATTTACGCGCAGGTTCTTCACTAAAAAACATCATGAAGTCATATAATGTCGATCCTCTCAATTGGTAACAATTGGCAGGCCCAATACACCCGAGGAACCAGACATGCAATGCTATCAATATCTCGCCGCAGTCACTGTGGTCGCAAACGCATTCGAAGCATTTCCAGAAATCAGGCACAAACTTCCCCTTAACGCCATTGCTGACTGGATGGCTGAGAACAATATCGACCCAGAAGACCTGGTATTTGCATCAGCGAGTGAAGTGCGCACCAAGATCGCAATCCTGATTCAGCAAAATCAGCCGCACATCCGGATAGCAGCCTAGCTTTAAAGAAAAGTTTTAATGAAGCACACAATCTTTGCTTCAGTAGACCAACACAGCATCAGGGAGTCATCTTGAGAATTAGCACACTAACCTTCACTATTCTCCCGTTATTACTTTTATCTGCCTGCGTATCTAGCGGTAAACATGAAGCGGCACTTGCTGAAATGGATTCAATGCGCCAATCCCTGGGAAGCGCTCGGGAAGAAATCAACCGCAATCAACAACAAATACAGAAAACAGAACAGGAGTTAGCTGCCGCCAAAATGCAGAATGCACTGGCTCAGGAGGAAATCAATCGTAATCAACAACAAATACAGAAAACAGAACAGGAACTAAAATCCGCCAGACTGCAAGTTGTGGCAGCTGTGGATGAGTTAATGAAACTTGAAGCACGAAAAAAGGATCTCCAACAGGAACTCTCAGAATCACAAGCACAAATGACTACGCTACGAAATATTGAGATTGAAACCAAGCGTCGCAATCAAATATATGAAAATTTTGTTAATACCTTGAAAACCATGATTGACGGCGGCCAATTAACGGTTAGCATTGAACAAGGTCGAATTGTCATCAATCTCCCCAATAATGTCCTGTTCAAAAGCGGTAGCGCTAACTTAAATCCTGAAGGCGAAGAGGCCCTGACTCAAATCGGCTCGGTACTTAGCCAATTTTCAGACAGGCGTTTTCAAATTGAAGGGCATACTGACAATAAGCCAATTAAAAGTGCACAGTTTCCCAGTAATTGGGAACTATCCACTTCCCGGGCACTCACAGTCGTCCATTTACTGACAGATATCGATGTTGATCCTGAGAATATTTCAGCCGCCGGATTTGGTGAATTTCGCCCAAGAGCTGATAATGAAACTGAAGAAGGTCGGCAGCTCAATCGTCGCATAGAAATCATTATGCTTCCCAATCTTGATATTCTTTCAAACGAACTGCCTAAAGTAACACCGTAATGATCGGAAACTTAATAAAAGGGAAAAGATTTATTTAAAGAATATGTGAGGACAGTCGAGTCTGGCCTTAATTTAAGTGTAGTAGTTCAGGCTCGATCTGACGGTTATCATACAGCCTGTGCCCTCAGCGGAAATTCAAAGAATAAAATCTGAGGGTCCGCTCCTGGCCGAAGGTCGCCTCCCACCGCGATTTTATGAGTGTCTGCTTTGGAGATAGGTGACAGTTAACTTAATTGCACGAATCTGTTTGGCGGATTAAATACCTAGTACGTCGATGTCGCCAATCACCTCGATTTCCAAATCAATATTTCCCTCCCCAGTACCCAGTGTTCCTGTCACCAGATTCGGAGTCACTACCGGACTTTGCAACACTAGATTCGTCAAGGTGATATTTCCGGTGAAAACTCTGGCGGTAAAGTCCGCCGACGTGGTGGTTCGTATTTCAAGGTTGATGTCTCCAGTCAGGACTTTCATCTGAATGGTGCCATTTAACGGCAGGGAGGTAATTTCGGCGACAATGTTGCCGCTAATCAAGTCAACCGCCGCGCTGCCGACAATATCCGTCAAGGTGACAGTGCCTGCGATATTGTTTATCGAAACCTCATTGTCGATGGAGTCTATCGTCACCTCGCCGCCATTATTATTAATCCGAACCAGAAAAAAGTCTGGCAGCGTAATCGCATAATCGACGATGTATTTCCGGCCCAGTTCGCATTGCGGTTGATTGGTTCGTAGCAACGCCTGCGTGGTCAGATCCTGGGCCGTCACCGTCAGATACTGCAGGTGGGACTGAGCATCTTGAGCACTCTCCGAAAGAACCCGTTTCATGCCGGTCACCGTTATCGATGTCACCCCTGGCAAACCGGAAACGCTGACGTTGCCATGCTTCCCGTTCAACAGTAATTCATTGTGATTGACGACGTTGATATCAATGGCAATGGGTGCTTGCGCCGAAAAATTTTGGTTAGCCACTTCATCCGGCCCACAATTTATGAGATTTGCACTACCGCCACCACCGCTCCCGCTGGCCACAATACCCAAAATACCCAGTGAATATATGCTAGCTATCAGCAGCCCACGAAATAAACAATTTCTAGTAACTCGAACCATAATTCTCAAGCTACGAATGGATTATCAATTCACTCTAATCCACAAAAATAATAGGGGCTTGATATGGATCAAATGGTACCAATTAAGTTCGTTTTGATGGACTTGACGAAAAACCAAGGGTCCGTTTCTGGCCGAAGATTGCCGCCTACCAGAGCTTTATGAGCGTCTCCTTTGGAGAAAACAGGCGCCCAATGGATATTAAACCGGATTTCCATATACTGATATCTGGTGTTTGCGATGAAAACACCAGGATGATCGTATGCGAGTACACGCTCTAAACATATCAAAGCCTAAAACCATAATTTACAAAGGCGAAGAAGTTTTTACCGGCATTTATAAGGTTCCCACGACAGAACCGCGAATGGTCCGTGTACTTAACATTGATGGCGACGAGCAAGCTGATTTGACAGTACATGGTGGTGTGGATAAAGCGGTGTACGGATTTCCGTTTGAACATTATTCGTACTATCAGGAAAAGCTGAAACAGGATTCTTACGAAACGGGCCAATTCGGTGAAAATCTGACGACTGAAGGATTGCTTGAATCCGATGTCCATATCGGTGATCGCTATCGGGTAGGGGAAGTGGTACTTGAAGTATCCCAACCACGATCCCCCTGTTATAAGTTCGCGATAAAAATGGAGACTGCCGAAGCACTTTCGTTATGTATCAATAGCGCAAAAACCGGATTCTATTTTCGCGTGTTGAACGAGGGTTTCATTCAATCGGGAGACCCTATTGAAGTCGACTATTCGAATACAAACGCTCCTACCGTCGAAGAGGTGCATAGGTTGTATTACCTGGATAAAAAGAATATTGACGCATTGACAAAGGCGGCAGGTTGCAACAGTTTGACTAAAGTTTGGAGAGATGAGTTCGAAAATAGAATCAGCAAGCTTACGGCTAAAATCCCGCAGTAAACCCTGAAAATGGTTAAAAACTCATGACCCCTGGAAATCAGCATAAAAGTTACAATAGCAATATCACGCTTCAGCGGTTGCGTGAAAGAGTACTTGGCGGAGCTTACATACTGCTCGACACTTTGACCGAAGATGAACTTGCGGCAATGCAAACTATGCTCTTCAACGACGAAGCAGAAATCGTCAATTCGGCCTGTAAACCGTTTCTGGTGGCGAAGCTCGATAAGATCATTATTGCCCCTTAACCAGCGTCCGCTTTTGGCCGTTCTCTGACTCTCGCTTGTTACGGGCGAGCGTCCGCTATCGGGAAAACCTGGGTTCGTTACTAAGAAGCGGGCAAAACAACCAGCTGGGCAATTTCGACATGTTTCGGCTGCTTTAGCGCGTAAAATACACTGTTAGCGACATCTTCTGGTCGCAGGCATTGTGCGAAACTATCGTAAAAGTCGCGTGCCTGTTGTGCATCGCCGAGTCGTTGCTGAGCAAACCCGGTACGCACCGGTCCCGGCATGATTTCGGTGACGCGAATTCCCCGGCTGGCGTAATCGAGACGCAGGCTTTCGCTGAAACCATGCACCGCGTATTTGCTGCTGACATAGGCGGTACCGGTGGCATAAGGCTTGAGGCCTGCGATTGAACCCATGTTGATGATATGTCCCGAGCCACGGTCGAGCATGTCATCGATTAACGCACGTGTAAGCCGTAACGTCCCCTGAACGTTGGTCTCGATAATATCGCACCACTGCTCAGCACTGCCTTCGTCAAACAGCCTGCGCCCGCCGGTATCATGGCCGGCATTGTTGATCAGCACCTCGATGTCATGAAACTCCCGTGGCAATGCCTGTTGCACACCAGCTACCGCTGCACTGTCGGTGACATCGAGTACCAGCGGATAAAATCCTTCACCCAGTTCGGCAGACAGCTGTTGCAAGCGGGATTCATTGCGTGCCGCACCGACCACGCGATACGACTTCTCGATCAACAGGCGACAGATGGCTTCTCCAATACCACTACTCGCACCCGATACCAACACGATCGGCGAAGGCTGTTCAGGCTTACTCATTAGCGGGCTCCCAGTTCATTCTTGATCGATTCGAGTAGTTTATCCATCTGCCGTGTCGAAACGCCCGTTGAGAAGCGGGCGATGTGTTGAATCGGTGGTGGTTCCGGCAAATCAACCTGGTCGATTTTCAATCCCCGGCTGTCACCGCGGCGTCCACCCTGCTGGCGCTGTTCGAGCACACCCAGGTTAACCAGCCCGATTCCCAGACCGCTGCGTACCGCGTTGACCATACCCTCGATACTCGGACATTCGAACACGACCCGCAAACTGCAACCGATTTCGGCCAGCGCTTTTTCGGCCCAGGCCTTGTAAAAACAATCCTTGTGATAGGCCACGTACGGAATCGGATGCCCGGGATCGAGCACAAAATCTTCCGCCTGCAACCATGCCACCTGCTGCTGGCCCAGCAAATGATCGCCTTCGCGCAACTCGGATTCAAACACCTCTATCAGGGCCATGTCTATTTCGCCTGCACGTAACCAGCGTACCAGTTCGGGCGTATGCGCTACGCGCGAGGTCAGTGCAACATTTGGAAAACCGGTGGAAAAGCTCGACAGGATTTGCGCCATCCCCGGGGCGCTGATGTCCTCGGTAATCCCTAGGCGCAACTCGCCGGCGAGGTCGCTCTGGTGAAAACTGGCGTAGGCTTCGTCATGCAGTTTTACCAGGCGCTGCGCATAGTCGAGCAATTTCTCACCGTCAGCACTCAGGTTCAGCTTACCGTCCGCGCGCGCAAACAGGCTGCGGTTAAGCTTACGCTCGAGGCGCTTCATTTTGTGACTGACCGCCGACTGGGAAAGGTTTAACCGTTTCGCAGCACGAGTAATACCGCCAGTTTCGGCGATTGCGGTCAAGGCGCGCATGGAATCGATATCAAGTGCCGACATTATGACAAATTTCGATGGAAGTTATGAAAATATATCGTTTTGTTCATGAAGACACAATCGGTATATTCAACATTCGGAAAAATGCGCAACGTGCTAATGACCCAATACAAGAACCTGTTCCAACCACTCGAACTGCGCCATCGCACCCTCGATAATCGCATCGTCTTCGGCGCGCACACGGCCAACATGTCTGACCTGGGCCTGCCAGGCGAACGTCATCGTGCCTACTACGAGGAACGCGCAATTGGCGGTGCAGCGATGATCGTGGTCGAACCGATGCCGGTTCATGCAACCGCGGTTCTGACACGCGGCAATTTTCGTCATTGCGATGACGAGGTGATCCCCCACTTTCGCAAGATTACCGATGCGGTGCATCAACATGGCACGACTATTTTGCAACAGCTCTACCACGTCGGTCAGCATGGCGACTCGGACCTGTCTTTCATGCCGCACTGGGGTCCGTCGGGCCTGGCGTCCTACCACGATTCCGACGGCAGCCACGCGATGCGCGAAACCGAGATCCTCGAGGTTATCGATTGCTTTACCGCGGCAGCCAAGCGCTGCCAGGCAGCCGGCTTCGACGGTGTCGACCTGTTTGCGGCCTATCATGCGCTGCTCGACCAGTTCTGGACACCCTGGTCGAACAAACGCGACGACAAATGGGGCGGTTCGCTGGAAAATCGCTGCCGCCTGTCGCAATCGATCATCAACTCGATTCGCAACGCCTGCGGCGAGGATTTTATCATCGGCCTATCTATCAGTTATTCGGACGAAACGCCTTACATCATGACGCTCGAGCAACTGCAGGAAGTCATCGCCCTCCACGATGCGACGGGCAATCTCGACTACGTGACCTGCGGCGCCGGAAACTACGTCGACTACGAACGCTTGATGGCTACCTTCGTCTACGGCGAAAAACAGGGCGTACCGCTCGCGGCGGCACTGAAATCGGTGGTCAGGCACGCCAGGGTCACCGCCGAATGTCATATCCGTACCCCCGAAAACGCCGATTACACGATCGCGAGCGGCGACGCCGACCTGGTGTCGATCGTGCGCGGACAGATCGCCGACCCACACTGGGTCAACAAGACGCGCGAAGACCGCCACAACGACATCCGCGGCTGCATTTCCTGCAACCAGATGTGCTGGGGGCGACGCTCGCGCGACTACTGGATTTCGTGCCTGGTGAACCCGTCCGCGGGGCGTGAATTCGAATGGGGCGGCGATCGCTTTGACAAGGTCGATGCGGTAAAAAAGATACTCGTGGTCGGCGGTGGACCTGCGGGCATGGAAGCCGCGCGTGTCGCAGCGGAGCGCGGCCACCAGGTAATCCTGTGCGAAGCCCTGGGTGACCTGGGTGGGCAGTTTCGGCTGGCGGGACTTGCGCCGCGCCGCGGCCAGATCACCGAGTTGATGGGCTGGTATCTGCGTCAGTTCGAACAACTCGGCGTCGAAGTGCGTTATTTTTCACCGCTGGATGAACAGGACATCCTCGAGTTCGGCGCCGACGAAGTGGTGCTGGCCACCGGCTCGTTACCGGACGATAGCGTACGCCAGCGCTGGCTGCCCGAGGCCGACGAGCTGCCCGGTTTGCAAAACGGCAAGGTCTTCGCCTGCGAGGAAGTGTTGCGTGAACAGGCCGAGCTCGGTAATTCGGTAATCGTGCTGGACGAAGGTGGTAACTGGCGCGGTACAGGCACTGCGTGGTACCTCGCCGATAAGGGACACGAGGTTACCATCGTCACGCCCGACGAGTTGGTCGGCAAGGAACTGTTCCGCACGACCGTCGATTCAAAAATTCGCGGGTCGCTCAAGAAACTCGGTGTAACCTTCCTGCTCGAGTCGGTCATCGAGCAATGGCACGGCGATCGCGCCGAGATTCGCTCACTACTGGACGGGTCGATCTCGAGCGTCGAAGCCTCGGCGATTGTCACCGCAACCACCAACGTGGTTTACAACGATGTCGAACTCGCACTCGCCGAAACCGATACCCGTTTCCACGTGATCGGCGATGCCGCCGCTCCACGGCAAGCGCCCTACGCATTTCACGATGGCCGCAAGATCGGCCTGGCCCTGTAACGCGATGGCAACCCGACGCAGAAGACAGGGCGGCAGCGCGGCGCGGCGCGCAGCGGTGGCCAGTGCCGCAATCGTGCATCATCCGGAAATCAAGCGCGGCATTCCGATCATGGAAGTCACCAACCAGGAAGGCGTGGAGTTGATTCACGATTTCGCGATGCGCGTCGCCGAACAAATCGGCTGCGAGTTCCAGGATCCCGAGTCGCTCGACTACTGGCGCCAGACCGGTGCCAAGATCGACGGTGAGCGGGTGAAAATCGGTCGCGAGGAGCTGCTTGAACTGATTGGCAAGATCCCATCATCTTACGTCCATCATGCACGCAATCCGGAACGTTCGGTACGCGTCGGTGATGGTCATGCGGTCGTGTCACCCTCTTACGGCGCACCCTTCGTGCGCGACATGGAAGGCGTGCGCCGCTATGCCACACTCGAAGATCTCAACAACCTGCAAAAACTCAATCACATGGCGTCAACGGTTCACATTGCCGGCGGTACTATCGTCGAACCGGTCGATATCCCGGTACCGCATCGGCACATGCACATGGCTTACAGCGGTTTGAAATACTCCGACAAGCCCATCATTGGTAACGTGACCGCACGCGAGCGCGCCGAGGATACAGTCGACATGATGAAGCTCGTCTTCGGTGAGGAGTTTGCGACCAACAACACGGTCACGACCTCGCTGATCAATGCCAATTCACCGCTGGTCTGGGACGAAACCATGCTCGACGCGCTCAAGGTTTACGCGATGAATAACCAGGCGGTGATGTGCTCACCGTTTTCGATGGCGGCCGCGAGTACCCCGGCAAGCAATGTCGGCACGGTCGGCGTGGTGCTGGCCGAGGCACTGATGGCAATGGCGATGACGCAGATTATCCGTCCCGGCGCACCGATGCTGTTTGGGGTGCCCGCAATGACGGTCGCGCTCAACAGCGGCGCACCGGTGCACGGCTCGCCGGATTCGGCGATGGTGCAGTTCCTGTCTAGCTCGATGGCGCGTTACTACAAGTTACCGCACCGCTCGATTCTGAATGTGGCGACTTCCAAATCGGGGGACATGCAGGCAGCCTATGATTCAATGTGGGGATTGTTCCCGAGCATGCTCTCGGATGCCAACTGGCTGACCATGGCGGGTGGCATGCTCGAAGGCGCGCTGACCGTTGGTTACGGCAAGACCATGATCGATTTCGAACAGCTCGACGCATTTTATCATTTTCTACAGGGCCCTGATTTCAGCGATATCGAAGAAGTCTTCGAAGCTACCAAACATGTCGGGCCCGGCGGGCACTTCCTCGGTGAAACACATACCCTCAACAGTAATCTTTTCATTTTTGATTCGCAGCACAACAATTCCTACGAGCAGTGGGACGCCGACGGCCGGCTCGACAGCGAGGCTGTCGGTGTGCGCAAGGCAAAACAGTGGCTGAAAAAATACGAACCCCCGCCCATCGATGAAGCACTTGACGAGGCACTGCTGGACTATATCGAACAGCGCAGTCGCGAGATTCCGGACAAATGAAGAGAGAAGCAGACTAAATACATGCAAAGCCGGGCGCAAACCGCTACACTGCGCCACCCTTTGACCCAGGCACACATCGATGTCTACCGATCCTGTCACCAGCTTTTCGCAAATGGCGTTGAAACCAACGCTATTAAAGGCCTTAAACGCTGTCGGCTACGAATTGCCCACGCCGATCCAGGCACAAACTATTCCGCTGCTGCTGGAAGGCAGGGATGTACTTGGGCAGGCGCAAACCGGCACCGGTAAAACCGCGGCCTTTGCACTTCCAATCCTTTCGAATCTCGAGCTGAAACAAAAGGAGCCACAAGTACTGGTGCTGACGCCGACCCGTGAACTGGCGATACAGGTTGCCGAAGCCTTCAAGACTTACGCATCGCAGATAAAAACTTTTCACGTGTTGCCAGTCTACGGCGGGCAGGAATACGCAACCCAGATACGTGCATTGCAACGCGGTGTGCATGTCATTGTCGGTACCCCGGGACGTGTCATGGATCATATGCGTCGCGGCAATATCAAACTCGATCGAATGAAAACCCTGGTGCTCGACGAAGCCGATGAAATGCTGCGCATGGGCTTTATCGACGATGTCGAATGGGTGTTGGAGAAATCCCCCAAACAGCGCCAGATAGCGCTGTTTTCGGCAACCATGCCGGCACCCATCCGCAAAATTACACAGCGCTATTTACACAATCCTGCTGAAATTACGATCAAGGTAAAAACCACGACTGCGGAGACGATACGTCAGCGTTACTGGCCGGTAACCGGCACCCATAAGCTGGACGCGCTGACACGCATACTCGAAGCCGAAAGTTTCGATGCGATGCTGGTGTTTGTGCGCACCAAAACAGCGACGCTCGAAGTTGCGGAAAAACTTGAAGCACGAGGTTATCGAGCCAGCGCTCTCAACGGTGACATCGCGCAAAAGAACCGCGAACGTATCATCACCCAGTTAAAAGCAGGCAAGCTGGATATACTGGTTGCGACCGATGTCGCGGCTCGCGGCCTCGACGTCGACAGGATCAGTCACGTCATCAACTATGATATTCCGCACGATACCGAAGCCTACGTGCATCGCATCGGGCGCACCGGACGGGCGGGCCGCCAGGGCGACGCAATCCTGTTTGTCGCACCGCGTGAAAACCGGATGTTGCAGGCGATCGAAAAGGCCACCCGCAAGCAAATCGAACTAATGGAATTGCCTTCGACAGATATGGTCAACAACCGACGTATCGAGAAATTCAAGCAACGCATCAGCGATACCATGGCCGAAGCAGACCTCAGCCTGTTCAAGGGACTGATTGAGCAGTATCAGCAGGAACAGCAGGTCGACACGCTCGATATAGCCGCGGCCCTGGCGAAACAGATGCAGGGTAGCGCACCATTTTTATTATCCGGTAAAGCGGTTGGCAAACCTGTACGTGAAGTGGATAGAGGTGATTCCGTCGCTGGCAGAAAGCCTCGCCGGAAGCAACCACGAGATGCTTCGGAGGGTTCGGCAAGGCCGCGACGGGAGCAATCGGATTCGAGAGAGCAGGCTATCGAAACGGGAATGGACCGCTTTCGTATTGAAGTCGGCCATCAACACAAGGTGAAACCCGGTAACATCGTCGGTGCGATCGCCAACGAGGCCGACATCGACAGCAAATACATCGGGCGCATTAATATATTCGAGGAATACAGTCTCGTTGACTTACCCGAAAACATGCCCAAAGAATTGCTACGCGAGCTGAAGAATGTCCGGGTGGCGGGTCAGCGCCTGAGCATAACGCAGCTTAGAGGCAGAAAGAGAAACGACAGTCGAGGACCGTCTGCTGTGAAACCTGCCCGTAGCAAACCCAAAACCAGGCACCGGGATCAAAAGAACAAGGGCAAGCCCAAGCGCGCAAGGCAGCGCTAGGAGCCACTGCGGCGAGGGGTGTAGCGACACTCGCTTGCTAAACTGCCTACCCCGGGCTTAGTGGCGACGGTCACTCGAGACCAGCTATTTGTGCCAGGGCATGATTCAGTAACACCTCTGCAATTACCCGACCCTTCGCTGGCGTAGCAAGCGTTGCCTGACCGAATACACCCGAACGCGACCACAGCCCCTGGCCTTTGCTACGCGTCAATCTACCTTCGCCCTCAGCACCATCGTCGAGCGCAAGGCTCATGTCCACTACTTCGGGTGCAATATGCAACATTAAAGAGGTTTCATGTTCATCAGCGTGCGACCCGTATTGCTGCTCGAGCAAATCGTCGGGCAACGATTGCAGCGCCCGGTCGAGATTCAAGTACTCCAGCGCGATGCCCTGATCCAGCAATTGTTTAGCCTCGGCGAGCGGGCGCAGTGTCGACAACCCGGTATTAACAATGTAAAAACGCGACAACCCAAAACTGGCCAGGCTGGTACAGGTATCAACGATAACATCGCGCGCGGTTTCGCTGCGCAAACTAATGGAACCCGGGTACTCGATGAACGCGGGGTAGAAGGACGCGTTGATCAAGGGCGCGACCACCACCGGCAAACGTTGCAATATTTCTTCCGCCATCCAGGTCGCAATGATAGCGTCATTATTAAGCGGCAGATGCGGGCCATGTTCCTTGGCGGCTGCACCCAGTGGTATCACCACAACGGGATCTTTTACGAACCACCGCTCCGCTTCGATCCAGCTCAGCGTTTCAAGCTTGACTCCGCACTTCATTTTTCTAAGGTTGACCGCTTATCGTGTTGAATTAATCCGATAATAACCTGTGATAAAACTTAATACACTTTGGTGATTAATCCGTTTATCCTGCCACGACTTGTATCGGCAGAGGTATAGGTGCCATCGCCGGCGGTATTTAATGGGTTCGACAGGGCAAATACAGAATTATGGATCAAAAAAGCTACTCAGCCTGGAATCCCGGTATCGAATCGGAAATACCCCCGGCCTATCGGGAGCTCGAAACTATTTATAATCAGGCGAACGTCTTCACCACGCTGGCAGAAGTAAACGAACTCGCGGCAGAAACCGGGATTAGCCCGGAAGAACTGATCAGCTTTCGACCACACCGACTGGTTTTGCATGAGCTAATCGTACGAATTACGGCCGACATCGTTGTTCTCGAAGGCGAGTACGAGGAAGACCTCGGCATCAATTTTCGCACCATTGCGCGAAAAATTTTCAGCAAGTATGTCATTCCCAACCTGATGCAGATCGAGCATAGCTTCGAAACCATGCGCACCAAGATCGAGGACATGACCCAGCAGGAACTCGAGACTGCGCTGGCCCAGAAAACGCCGGCGGCGAGCGCAAAACCATCGTTCTGGTCCCGTTTCTCGGCTTCCAAACCAAAACCCCCTGCAGTACCACAAAGCCGGCAGGAACGCGAGTTCGAGCTGATCAACAATTACAAGCAGCGAGGCCTCAACGCAGACGACAAATTATCGCGAGCTGTCTATCGAAGTTTGTATCGAGTCCTGGGGTCGATCGCGACCACTCGGGGCTTCGTTGGCAACGATCCTGGTTATCTAAAGAACATCTGCGTCAGGCATGCCTGCAATTATCTCGGTAGTCGCGAAATCGGCAGCAAGGTCGGCAAACTGGTAAACGAAGCCATTAGCAACGAGGGGTACGAACGCATAGCGGATGCCGAAAAACCGATTTTAATCAGCCTCAAAGGCGCTTCGGCGGCTGGCAAGAGTTCGCTGCGACCGATGTTGAGCCAGATGATGGTGGAACTCGGTATTGAGGATCACGGTTACGGCACAATCAGCCCTGATATCTGGCGCCGCATGCTGCTTGATTACGATGCCCTGGGAGAAAGTTATAAATACGCCGGCCGATTTACCAGCCACGAAATCAATATCATCGACACCAAGCTCGACCATTACATTCGCGCCAAAGCGGAAGAGCGAGATTCGATCCCGCACCTGATGGTGGATCGCTTTCGTTTCGACAGCTTCGCCAGCGAAAAAATTACCAGTGTCCTGCACAAAACCTACGTACGCTATATCGATACTATGTACATGTATTTTGTCGTAACGCCGCCGGAGGCCACCGTTGAACGCGGATGGGAGCGTGGACTGATACGCGGGCGTTACAAAGCTGTCGAAGATTTTCTTGGCCACTGCATCGAGGCCTATGCCGGAATGCCAAAACTATTATTCAAATGGCTTGCCAATGATAAGCCCAGGTATTTTTTCGAGTTTCTCGATAATAGTGTACCGATGGGAACCTATCCCGAGCTAATCGCGCGCGGTACCCAGGGCCGGATGCAGATTTACCGGGTTCGCCCGCTGATCGATATCGACCGCTATCAACGCATCAATGTTCTCGCCACCAGTCCAGACCAGGTAGCCGCGGCGACTGAACAATTGAAGGTAGAAAACAATCTCGGTTTTCTGCGCCAGTGTATCGCGAAGTTCAAGCTGATCGAGTTTGTCGACGTGACCACAGACAATTGCTTCATGGCTATTCGGTCCGGCAGCTTCGAACTGGTCGACACCGGGCTCTTTGAACAAAACCTGGTCGATGAAACCCTGCGCGATATCGTGTCCTTGCTGGCGCCCGATTTGCTGCCCGGATAAAGCCTGGGCTAAACTCTCAGATAACCGGGAGATTAAAACTATGAGTAAAACCACGAGGGGTAGTTGCCTGTGCGGATCCGTCAGTTACCAGTTTCACGGGCCTGAATATGTTTTCCAGTACTGTCACTGCTCGCGCTGTCGCAAGTTCACCGGTAGCGCCTTCGCCAGCAATATCCTGGTTGATCCAAAACAATTCGAATGGCTTGGCGGCGGGGAGATGGTCGGTCGCTTTGATCATCCGGATGCAAAGCATTTTGCCACCTGCTTCTGCATGCAATGTGGTTCTTCTTTACCCTGGCTTTCGCAAAGCGGCACCGCGATGATCATCCCGGCCGGCACCCTGGATGAAGACCCGGGAATCAAACCCACGCAGAACATATTCTGGAAAGACCGGGCGCCCTGGCGTGCAGCAGTCGACGGGTTGCCGCAGTACGATGAATTGCAGCCGCGCAAAGTAAAAGACTGACGCCCAGGCCATGCACAGGCTTATTGCCTCGATATTGATGGCTGCCAGCTTGTTGCCAGCGATCCAATCGGCGCGGGCAGGCTACCCCACAAATCCTGTCCTGGTCGATGACTCGATTTATGTTTCTCGGCAGGGAATATACAAATTCGATCAAAACCAGTCCGAACCACTCTGGTCAAGCCTGCAGGGTATTGAAACCTTCGAGCCCGTAATTCATGAAGCCTTGCTACTGGTCGGCAGCACGCAGGGTTTGTATGCACTCGAGCTTGAAACCGGGAGTATCGCCTGGCACATCGAGAAGCAGCACACGCTATTCACACCGAGTATCTCTACCTGGGCATTTGCCGGAAGCCTGCACGGTACTCTATACGCGATCGACCCTGAGCGTGGCGACATCATTTGGCGCAGTCAGTTTCCGGGATGGATTTATTCGCCCGTTATCAACGAGGCGACAACGATGCTTTGGACCGGTGGACAGGATCACAGTGTCTACGCCGTGTCGGCCGCGGATGGCAGCCTGGAGCACGATATTGAGGCCACCCAGGAACTGGTATTCAGTCCTGTCGATCTCGGTAATAACCAGATCGCGGTTAACCTGTTTGATGGCAATACGCTGGTAATTGCAGCGCTTGGCGCTGCAGTTTCAGCTGTGCTCGAGGGTGATTCACAACCCATTAACCTACAACATTATGCCAACCGTATTTATCGCAGCCATCGCGATGGCACGCTTAGCGTTTTTGACCGCAACAAACTTGAATTCAGATCGCGCAAATCTTTAGTTACACGGGACCTGAGCATGCATCCTTCGCAACCCGGATACCTGCTGCTCAGCGACCGCGATCGCAAACTGATTCTGCTTGATCTCGGGCGAGTCAATATCATCTGTCACCTGCAACCCGAGGGTCAATGGGTTTTACCTTTGCAGATCAATGCCAGGGAAATTCTGTTTTTTCGTAAATTAATGAAACCTCCCGGTCTGGCGCTTGTCAAAAATCAGGCACAATGCAAATAAAAAGGGGAGTCCAAATGAAAACAATGAAAATGTTATGCCTGGGAGTTCTTGTATTTTTGACCGGGAGCGTCAATGCAGCAGCACCGTTTGGCGGTGAAGAAGATGTCAACTACGCCAATAACCTTTGGCAGACCATGCTGGATGCCGGCTATGCCGGAGAAGACGGGCTGATGTCACGGCCCTATACCGGTCAGCACCCGCATGGAGCGATACTCGATACCATCTCGGGAAAGATAGCATTAGATGGAAAACTGCACGACATAATCGTCAAGCGCAATTACGGCGGTGAAGGCGTCAGTATCGCCAATGTCGCCAGTGATCCAGGGAAGTACCTGAAAGCCGTTACCGTGATGCTGAAGCGTCCGGGTTACGACCCTGAAACCAAGGACTGGTTCTGGGCCAAGTACAAGGCGGACGGTAGTATCGACACCAATCCAAAGGGTATGCTGCTGGCAGGCAAGGTAGCCAAGGGTAAGCCGAAGGGTTGTATCGCCTGTCACACCGCTGCACCCGGTGGTGACATGATGTTTCTACGGGACTGATCGACACCTGGATGTCATCGCGGGTAAGCGGCAGTCCGACGTATCGGAAACCTGGAATTATGCCTTTCTAACAAGATCCCGGAACTGCGCCCTGCGCATTCCGGGATGATTTGCAGTCAACGCGTGACCCACTCGTCCCAGGAATAACGTTCTCTAAAACAGGCTTTGTTGTTGACGGGCAATTTCATCCATTGAAGAGCCAATCGCATTGAGGATGGTGTCTGCGATTGGCGTCAGTTGTTTTTCAACGATGTGTTCATAGTCGAGCTTTGCATTCTGACATTCCAGGGTTTGTGCGCCGGCAACGGTAATCACGTACTCGATCCAGCTTCGGTTGCGATAGCGTGAAGGTTGTTGATTCTGCTTGAACTCGGCTTCGGCCTTGATTGCAGCCTGCGCATGCGGTGGAATATTTTTCTGGTACTCGGCAAGTTTCTTATGCAGCCGCTTACGGTACACCAATTGATGATCGAACCTGCCATCATAAAGATCCGCCACCGTCTGCCGGATATAATCAGCATATTCTTCGCCATCAAAAATCAGCTGGTAAAGTGTTTGCTGAAATTCACGGGCCAGCTCGGTCCAGTCGGTACGCACTGTTTCAAGACCCTTGTAAACAATATTACGCTTACCCTGCTCATCGTCGATAAGACCGGCATAGCGTTTCTTGCTGCCCTGCTCCGAGCCACGCATGGTCGGCATGAAGAACTGCCGAAAATGGGTCTCAAACTCCATTTCCAGGCAGGATTCGATAGCGTACTCCTGCTGCAGGTAATCGCGCCAGTATCGATTGATTGTAGCGACCAGGTGGTTGCCGATATCGGCCGCGGTGCGATTGTCTCGCGAGCCGTTTAAGGAAACGAAAACTGAATCGGTATCGCCGTAGATTACCTCGTAACCCTCTGCCTCGATGAGTTTGACCGTCTGGATAATGATGTCGTGGCCCCGCTTCGTGATTGAACTGGTCAGGCGGGAATCGTGTAGCCGACAGCCAGAAGTGCCAAGCACGCCGTAAAACGAATTCATGATGATCTTGATTGCCTGCGATAAAGCGGCATTGCCGTCACGCTTGGCCTCGTCACGTGCTGCCCAAAGGTTTTCAATGATCTTCGGCAAGATGTGATCGCGCTTGTGAAAACTCGCTCCATCGTAACCGGGAATAACATCTTGCGGATCAGCCCGTTGCGCTGCGACCCGTGCCAAAGGATCGACACGGAAAGTCCGGATAATACTCGGGTAAAGGCTTTTGTAATCGAGCACCAGTACTGAATCCTGCAACCCCGGGGTCGAATCCATGACATATCCTCCCGGTGCGCTCAACTCTCCCTGGTAGTCACCGATGTTCGGTGCAATGTAGCCCTTGCGGTGTAATCGCGGCAGGTAGAGATTATCGAATGCGGCGACCGAGCCGCCGGTGCGATCTATTTCCAGGCCGGTAAGCCTGGCGCGTTCGATGGAAAACCTGACCAGCTCGGTCTTTTCAAAAATATCCCACACCAGTTGGCAATCTTCCAGGTTGTATGCCGCCAGGGTTTCCTTCTCCTGCTCGAATTGTCGCCTGATTTCTTTTGCCTTATAAAAAGGGTCAGAGTGCGTTTTATCGTGAATCAATTTACCTCTACCTAGCAACTCCCGGGCTACCGATTCCAGCGCGAAGCTGGCGAAGTTATAGGTAGCGGAGCGCAACGTATCGATGCCATCAAGCACCACCCTTCCCGGGATCAGTACGAAATGATGGTTGCGATCAGCCTGGGATTGGCGCCACACCGGCTGCGATGCGCCACGGCCGATGCTGAGCGGCACACCAAGTGCCTGCGACTTTTTCTGCAACAGCCTGAGATCAAAATTGATCACGTTCCAGCCGATCAGAATATCGGGATCGATACGCTCGACCCACTCGATCCACCTGCTTAGCAGACTGGCCTCATCAGCGACATACTCGATTAGGTCGCTATCCACGCCATCCCCGATCATCAGGACCCGGTTGGTACTGGCGGTCACAAACGCAATTGAAAAAAGCAGATCGGTTTCATAGTCGGATTCGATGTCGAGCGACATAACCTCGAAACTCGGCGTGTATTCACCGGGCTGCAAACGAACGTTTTGCAGGCCCTCTTTACTATAGTCCGCATTGATATCGACCGAGGCCGTAATGAAACGTTCGCACAGGAATCGTTCGGTCGGACGAATATCGGCTTCGTAACAGGCGATGCCGTTTTGTACGAACCTGTCGCGCGAACGATAAAGCTGTTGCTGCGAGTCGAAGTAAACCCCGCTGACGGGTTGTTCGTCGAAAGTTTTCAGCTGCAGCGGTTTAATCGAAACGCCGCGAAGCTTGCCGATCAACGTGTCCGCCATTTGCGCGTCGTCTTGCCGGATAAAAAACAGGGCTTGCTGTTGGTGAATCGAAACCATCAGCGGGCCTTGCGCGGCAGTCAGCCAGAAATCCAGGCGCACACCGTCCTTGTCATCAGACCATTGGCGCGTCAATAAAAATGCAGGTGTCAACGAGTTACTTCCGAAAAAAGGTTAACTTTAACGCACATTACATTATTATCGCGGGTCACCTTGTAATCATGCATCATCTTTGGAGATCGTCGTGCATCTATCCCGTTTCCCGCGACTGCATTTCGCCCATCTACCCACCCCGCTCGAGCCGTTAGAGCGCATCTCCGAGCATCTCGGTGGACCCAACCTCTGGATCAAGCGCGACGACTGTACCGGCCTGTCATCGGGCGGCAACAAGACGCGCAAGCTCGAGTTCCTGATGGCCGAGGCGGTTGAGCGAGATGCCGACACGATCATCACCGAGGGGGCGACCCAGTCAAACCACGCGCGCCAGACCTGTGCGATCGCGGCAAAACTCGGTTTAGACTGCCATATCCTGCTCGAGGATCGCACCGGATTCCATGACGAGGCCTATGCCCACAATGGCAACGTTTTACTCGACCAACTGCACGGTGCCTCCATTTCCATTCGCCCGGTCGACAGCGATATGAACGCGGAAATGGAGCAACTCGGACAACAGTTACGCGACGATGGAAGAAAACCTTATATTATTCCCGGTGGCGGCTCAAACGAAACCGGCGCACTTGGCTATGTCAACGCGGCGTTCGAATTAACCCACCAGGCGAACGAGCGCTCGTTGCGGATCGATCACCTGGTGCATGCAACCGGCAGCGCCGGCACCCAGGCAGGACTGGTAGTGGGCATGGAAGCAATGAATAGCGGGATTCCAGTCTACGGTGTCAGCGTACGCAGGCCTAAACAAAAACAGGAAGACAATGTTTATACGCTGGCTCAGCGTACCGCCGGGTTCATGGGGCTGAGCCCGGACCTGGTCGCACGAGAAAAGATAGTCGCCAACAGCGACTACGTCGGGGATGGCTACGGCCTGCCCACCAACTCGATGGTCGAGGCCGTCAAGATGCTGGCAAGTTTCGAAGGTATCCTGCTGGATCCCGTATACACGGGCAAGGGATTTGCGGGCCTCATCGACCTGGTACGCACGGGTCATTTCAAGCAGGGTGAAAACGTCGTCTTTCTGCATACCGGCGGTAGCGTTTCGTTGTTTGCCTACCCTAAAATCTTTGACCTGCCGGGTTATAACTGAGGCATCGAGAGAGTTTCGCCATGTATCTCCGCAAGAGATTAGCGTCGAATGACTAAATCCGTCTTCTCCAAGCCTTTCACCCAGCAGGAGGCCATACCCGATTCGGGTATCGATCAGGCCATTGCAGTTTTACGTAGTGGCAGGCTGCATCGATACAACACGGTCGAAGACGAAACTTCCGAAACGGCCTTACTGGAGCGGGAATTTGCCGCCTACATGGGTCAGCGCTACTGCCTTGCCTGTACTTCGGGAGGCTACTCAATGCATATCGCATTAAAGGCGGCCGGTATTCAACCCGGCGAAGTGGTACTCAGTAACGCCTTCACGCTCGCCCCGGTGCCCGGTGCCATCGACAACGCCGGTGGCAAACCGGTGTTGGTCGAGATCGATCACAACTTTTGTGTCGACCTGGCGCATCTCGAAGCCATGATGCTGCAGTCAAAGGCGCGCTTCTTCATGATTTCCCACATGCGTGGACACATCGCAGATATGACCGCGGTAACAGCACTATGTAAAAAACACGGGGTAACGCTAATCGAGGATTGCGCGCATACCATGGGCGCGCACTGGAACGGCAAAAGGGCGGGTAGTTTTGGCAAAATTGCCTGCTTCAGCACTCAGACTTACAAACATCTCAATTCGGGTGAAGGCGGGTTCCTGACTACCGATGACGACGAAATCATTGCACGGGCCATCATCTACTCCGGTTCCTACATGTTATTCGAGCGCCACGGTACCGTACCCGAAGCCGATGTTTTTACCGATATCAAGCTCGATACCCCGAATTACAGTGGCCGCATGGATAACCTGCGTGCTGCGATCCTGCGCGCCCAATTACCCGGCCTTGATAAAAATTGCGCTCGCTGGAATGACCGCTACCGGGCACTCGCAACACGACTAGCAAAGAATGTGCAAATTCATTTGCCTCAAAGACCCGACAAGGAATCCTTTGTCGGCAGTTCGTTGCAGTTTCGCGTACCGGGACTGGATCAGGAACAGGTGGGCAATTTCGTTGCCGGCTGCGCGGCGCGCGGTGTGGAATTGAAGTGGTTCGGCGGCATCGAGCCGCACGGCTTTACCAGTCGTTACGACAGCTGGCGCTATATCGATGGCAGCCAGCAATTGCCGCAAACTCTGGAAATCCTGGCAACCACCTTCGACCTGCGTATTCCGCTCACCTTCTCGGTTGAGGATATGGAGGTTATTGGCAGCATCATTGATGAAGAGGTCTCGGAAATCCTGGACTAGATTAGGTTAGTTTCCAGGCAACGGAAATTTTGCTGTTCTACTGGGATTGTTGCTGCAGCTGTTTCATCATTTCCTGCATCTGCTCCATTTGCTGCTGCATTTCTTCCGTCATCTGCCCGCCGCCCTGTTGTATCTGCTTCATCAACTCGCCCATATTCGGCATATCTCCCATCATCTGCTGGGTTTCTTGTTCCGCCTGGTTCATCTTGTCGCTCATATCAACAACCTTCATGCCAGATGGCAGCGTGTAGTGACTGGCGGCAAACTTCTTTTTCGTATCGACCGCTACCACTTCCGATTGCAGCTTGCCGCTTTGATCGAGCACTCGCATCGGCACCCCGCTCGATTCGATCTTGTCGGCTAGCTGCATGTTAGCTTGCTGGCATACCGACATGATTCCGCCCATACCCCCTGTCATGTTGCGGGAAAATTGTTGCATGCTTCGCATCGACTCGAAAATTGCTCGAATCTCATTATTTTTTAGCAATTTGCTCGAGGCGTAAATAGTGCCACAGTTTTCTCCATTCGCGATCATTTCCAATTTACGGGTTGAATAACCTGCAATCTTTTGTCCGTCACCTTTATCCTTAAGGTTTATGCTAATTTTCGAAGCGTTGACGGCAACATCTCCCTTGCCGATACCGCTCCTCATAATTTCACCACGTTTGGTATCGACCATATAAAAATCACCGCTTGTATGATCGATTAACACATAGCCGGGCATTTGTTTATCTTCGATACGCGCCATCTTGCCATTGCTGCTAAACGTGCTGATGCGTCCCTTGTCGCCCTTGATCGTAATCTGCACATCGGCCAGTGCAATGCCGGATGAAAAAAAGAATGAAAAGCAGATGATTAAGAATTTCCTCATGATCAGGTCCCTTATCTATTTCACTGAAATCTATTCCATGATACTACTTACAATATGAAATCTCATGCGCGCGTTGTCGTTATAGGTGGCGGCATCGCCGGTTGCTCAACACTCTATCATTTGACCCGCGAGGGCTGGACCGATGTGGTGCTGGTCGAGCGTGATGAATTGACTTCGGGCTCGACCTGGCATGCAGCCGCCCAGGTCACCCAGTTTGGCGGCAACCAGACCATGGTTGCGCTCAAACGTCACAGTATTGATCTATATCGCGAACTCGCCGCCGATCCGGAAAACCCGATCTCCTACCATATCACCGGCGGGATGCGCCTTGCGCATACCCGTGACCAGGTCGACACCTACCGGCATTTCGTCGGCATGGCGGCTGGTATGGGCGTAGACATGGAGTTCATCGACGCCGATGAAGCGGGCAGGCGCCATCCCCTGATGAATACCCAGGGATTACTGGGCGCCTGGTGGGACCCGCTTGATGGTGATATCGACCCGGCCGGTATCACCTTTGCCCTGGCGCGCAAGGCGCGCGAGGCGGGTGCTGAGGTTTATCGATTCAATCCCGTCGAAAACATAACCCGCAAACCCGGTGGTGAATTTATTGTTCATACCAAAAACGGCGACATTACCTGCGAAAAAGTGGTCAACGCGACCGGCTACCGGGTGAACGAGGTTGGCAATATGCTCGGCGTGACCCATCCGGTCACCTCGATGGAGCACATGTATTTCCTGACCGATACCATGCCGGAACTCGAGGCGCTCGATTTTCGGGTGCCCATCATCCGTGATCCCGGGGATGACTTCTACAGTCGCCAGGAAAAACTGGGGTTACTGGTCGGTGTCTACGAACAAGACTGCAAAACCTTTGGCATGGACGGAATCGACGCGGATTTCACCCAGGCGCTGTGTCCTTCCGACCTCGACCGCTGTCTCGATAACATGGAACGCATATTCGAGCGGCTGCCCGCACTTACCGAGGCGGGTATCCACACGACCATCAACGGCCCGATAACCTACACCATCGACGGGGCGCCGTTGATTGGGCCTGTCCCGGGCGTGGAAAACGCGTATTGCGCAATCGGCCTTCGCGCCGGTATCGGTGAAGCAGGTGGCCACGGCAAGTTGCTTGCCGAAATGATCGTGCATGGCGAATGCGAATGGGATGCCTGGTTTCTCGATCCTCGTCGCTTCACCCAGTACGCCAACACCGAACATACTTGCCTCAAGGCGATCGAGGATTACCAGAACGAGTTTCACTATCATATGCCACACGAGCACCGCCCCGCATCTCGTCTCGCGCGCTCCACCCCTCTCTACCCGGTGCTCGATCAATTGAACTGTGCCTGGGGTGTCGTCAACGGCTGGGAGCGCGCCCTGTTCTTCAAACCGGATGCCGATTTCGTTGACGAGCACAGTTACCGGTTTACCCCGACCAAAGCCGTGGTTGCAACCGAGGTCGAACATTTACAACAGCATATCAGCATCATGGAGGTGTCCGGATTCAACCGCTATGAAATCAGTGGTGACGGTGTCGAAGCATTTCTCGATCAGATGATTTGTGGCCGGCTGCCAACCGAGATCGGTAAGCTCGGACTGTGTTACCTGCTCACTGAAAAGGGCAATATCCTAAGCGAGGCCACCCTGGTAAAACTTGACGAGAATCGCTACTGGTGGGGTTCGGCCGCGGCCGCCGAGTGGCACGATCGGGACTGGCTGAATCGATTCAAACCCGAGTCGGTCACGATTACCGAAATGGTGAACAGCCATACCATCCTGGTCGTAGCGGGACCGAAATCTCGCGCCTTGTTGCAATCGGTCTCTCCGCGTTGTGACTGGTCCAACGAGGCTTTTCCATGGTTACGTTGCCGCCAGATGTTTATCGGTCATGCCGAAGTCACCGCGATGAATGTCAGTTTTTCAGGTGAACTTGCCTACGAGTTGCACGTACAGAACGAACAACTCTACCTGGTGTGGCAGCTATTAAATGAAGCCGGCGAAGCTTTCGACCTCGGTTACTTCGGGCTTTACGCAACCGAATCGATGCGCCTCGAAAAAGGTTACCTGCACTGGAAAGCGGACCTGATCTATGAACACAATCCACTGGAGGCAAGACTCGATCGTTTCGTCAAACTGGACAAGAACAGTTTTATCGGCAAGCAGGCCCTGCTCGAGCAAATCGAACGCGGCCCGCGTAAGTTGCTGGTATCGATGACGGTCGCTTGCGAGTTTGCCAGCGCCCATGGTGGTGACCCGGTATTTGCAGGAGAACGGCAGGTGGGCTCGGTTACCTCGGCGGGTTATGGTCATCGGGTCGCAAAAAATATAGCCTATGCCTACGTCGATCCTGACCAGGCCGAAATCGATACTCGGCTCAGTGTCGGTATCCTGGGCGAGAAATACGATGCAATAGTGGTGGAACCGATTCTCTATGATCCTGACAACCAATTGGTACGAACATGAGTGATTCTGCCAGACCCAGGCGGCGCAGAGGGGGCAGCCGTGAGGCAATGCTCGCAAAACGTAGCAAGCCGCCGGCGATCAATCCAGCACCCGCCGGCCCAACCGGCGGACAGTATCGACCGTTAACCGATACCCAGGTCGAGCAAATTTACGAAACCTCGATTCGAATGCTGGCCGAGCTTGGTATGGGCGATTCACCACAGGCCCTCACCGACCAGGCGCTCAACTGCGGCGCGACCATAAACAAACTTGGGCGCCTGTGCTTTTCGCAGGACATGGTCGAGGATATTATCGACGGAGCCTGTAAATCCTTTGTCTTTCATGGCCGTGATGAAAAATACAGTTTCGAAGTCGGCGGTGATCGCGTCTACTTCGGCACCGGTGGCGCCGCGGTACAAACTCTGGATCTCGATTCCCACGTTTATCGTCCATCGACACTTGAGGACTTGTTCGCTTTCACCCGTCTCGCCGATACACTGCCGAACATATCCTGGTTTACCCGCTGCTGCGTTGCCACCGATGTACCCGATATCTTCGAGCTCGACATCAATACCGCCTATTGCCTGATGCGCGGCACGCAAAAACCGGTCGGCACCAACTTCACCCTTGGCGAGCATGTCGATCCGATCGTCGACATGTTTGACTGGGTAGCGGGGGGTGAGGGAAAGTTTGCCGAGAAGCCGTTTTGTAAAGCGCACATAAGCCCGATAATTTCGCCGATGCGCTATGGCGAGGACGCCTTTGACGTCGCCCTGGCCAGTATTCGGCGCGGTATGCCGATCAACTCCATAGTTGCCGCCATGTCGGGGGCAACCTCACCCGCAACCATCGACGGTATGCTCGCAGCGTCATTTGCCGAAACCCTCGCGGCACTGGTCATGGTCAATATTTTTGCACCCGGCTACCCGATGATATTTTCCAACTGGCCCTTCGTCATTGACTTGCGCACCGGGGCGTTTTGCGGCGGCGGCGGAGAAATTTCGATTCTGAACGCGGGTGCTGCCCAGTTGGCAAATCATATCGGTGTCCCCTCCGGTGTCGCCTCCAGCATGTCTGATGCGAAAGCAGTGGATGCACAAATGGGAATGGAAAAAGCGTTGTCGTCACTCGCCTGTGGATTGTCCGGCGCCAACATGGTTTACGAATCTTCGGGCATGATGGCCAGCCTGCTCGGCACCTCTTTCGAGGCCTTCCTGCTCGACAACGAAATGTTGTCGCACGTCTACCGCATGATTCGCGGAGTTGAAGTGACCGAGGAAACACTGGCCTTCGAGGCGATGAAAAACGTAATAACCGGGGAGGGCCATTTCATCGGTGAGACCCAGACCATGGAAGCGATGGAACGCGATTACTTTTATCCGAAACTCGGTGATCGTCTCGAACCGACGACCTGGGCCGAAGGCGGTGCGCAGGATGCCGCACAAAAAGCCAACCGGGAAGTGCGCGAGATATTATCCCGGCATCGGCCGAATTACATCGACCCGGTGGTCGATGCGAAAATCCGAAGTAAGTTTAATATTCTTTTACCCTGATACCGGGCCGGGTCACGAGATCCCTTGAGAGAGGCGGTCCAACTTATCGGAATCTTACTGTGTCATTAACTTTCTAGATCCCCGCTTGCGCGGGGATGACACCCTACGGGTGTCACTTTTTCAATTGGACTAGCGGCGGGAACAATTCGAACTCGCGCAGGCTTTCAGCAAGAATCGCGGTAAAACTGTTTTTTAGTCGAGGTTCGGTAAATACATTCCCTATGTCCATCACATCAAAATAACGATGCGCCTCGTAATTTGGATTCCATAGAATTAGCGGGCACTCCTGTTTGGAATAAATCGCAGTGCCCATACCCTTGTGGATGGAGCGGACTTCAATTTCACCGGTGTCTTCGTTTTCGTTCAGGTAAAGGCAGGAATTGATCTCGACTTCAAAAATCTTTTCCAGCGCGGAGCGCGGGTGAATTTCGCCAATAACATGAACCATGCGGGTAACGTCGGCCTCCGGATCAACCAGGTTGAAAGGACCTTGAACGTCATCGCGGGCAAACCTGTAACCATCATCCTGGTAAATAATTTTACCAATAACCAGAACATTCTCGATAATGTTGGCTGCATAGTATTTTGAAATGTCGTGGAATATGTCTTCCATTCGGGTCCCGGTTCTTGCAGGCCCTTAGGTGCCTGTTGCTAGTAGATGAAGATAATACTTAGGAGTATAGAATAACACCATGTTTTAACAGTCAAAAATCTTCCGTTAACCGATCACTGGTCGTTGCGCAGATTAACTGCAGTTGCTAGATTGCGATTAGTGTTTTAACGGAGATAACCATGTCCGGGGAAAAAACCAGATTCTGCCCGTCACGGGCCGAAAACGCGCATTTTAAACCGATGCATGGGTATCGCGACTGGCTCAAAATTCGCGACCTCGGCCTGTGCGGCGCTATCGATGTCTGAGTTTTTTAAAACCCATGTTGTCGAAGCCGATCCCCTGATCGGTGATGCGCTGGTAAATGAACTGCAGCGCCAACAGACACAAATCGAACTGATTGCATCGGAAAATATTGTCAGCCAAGCGATACTCGACGCGTTGGGACACCCGATGACCAATAAAACACTCGAGGGTTACCCCGGCAATCGCTTTCATGGCGGTGGTGAATTTGTCGATGTGGTCGAACAGGCAGCGATCGATCGAGCCCGCGAATTGTTTGCCTGCGACTATGTCAATGTGCAGCCGCACTCTGGCACCCAGGCCAACCAGGCGGTATTTTTTGCAACCGTAAAACCAGGTGACCGGATATTGAGTCTGAACCTGGCGGCCGGGGGTCACCTGAGCCATGGAGCCAACCCGAATTTATCGGGTCGTTGGTTCAAGGCGCACCACTATGGGGTCGACCGGGAAACCGGGTTAATTGACTACGACGCAGTCGAGCGCATGGCCAGGGAAGTTCGACCCGCGTTGTTGATTGCCGGTGGTTCGGCGTATCCGCGCTGTATCGATTTTGAACGATTGCGTCATATCGCGGACTCGGTCGAAGCGCTTTACCTGGTTGATATGGCCCATTTTGCCGGCCTGGTTGCCGCCGGCGCTCATCCTTCCCCGCTGCTCCATGCCGATATCGTAACCTGTACTACCACTAAAACCATGCGCGGTCCGCGCGGCGGACTGATTCTGTCGCGTGATGCGAGCTGGGCAAAGCAACTCCAGTCCGCCGTTTTCCCCGGCGTACAGGGCAGCCTGCACAGCCAGGTTATCGCCGCCAAGGCGGTGTGCCTCGGTGAAGCCCTCGGTAATGATTTCAAACGTTATGGTAAACAAGTCGTTGAAAATGCGTGCATGTTGGGCCAGACGCTAACGGAGCATGGCATAAAACTGGTAAGTGGTGGCACCGACACCCATATGGTACTGCTCGATTTTTCCGCACGTGGCCTGAAAGGCCAGCAGGTTCAGGACGGCCTCGCCCGGGTTAACCTCACCTCCAACAAGAATCCGATACCGTTCGATTCGACAAAGCCTTCCGAATGGGCGGGACTGCGTCTCGGAGTTGCCGCCGCAACCACGCGCGGGCTGCAGGTCGAGGATTTCAAATTGCTTGGTGAGATAATTGCGCGAACCATCGAGCGCTGTGAACAGAAACCGGATAACCAGGCAAAGGAAGACCTGGACAAGGTCCTGGAGTTATGTGAGCGTTTCCCGATCTACCGCTAGGACCACTTGCCATTCCGGGAAAACTGCGTTTTCAGGAAATCCATCTGATCGGCGAGAATGTTCTTGTTAGCAAGGTAGAAAAACTCGTAGCGATTCGGCACGAACGGAACCGCGAGCAATTGCATGCCGGCTTCTTCTGGAATTCGATTCGCTTTTCGATGATTACAACGTTTGCAGGCAGTAACGACATTGGTCCAGCTATCGGTACCACTACGTGACACGGGTAGAATGTGATCGCGCGACAAATTATCCGCGGGGAATTCACCACCACAATACATGCACAGGAATTGATCGCGGCGGAACAGGTAACTATTGACCAGCGGTGGCACAAAGTCGTTAAGCTTGACGCTGCCGTCACTCGCCAGGATACTCGGCAACGATAGCACCGATTGCCGTCCCATGCGGTTGATCCCGCCCCGGATTTCAAACGCATTTTCCCCCAACGCCCAGACCACCTGATCCTTTACCACCAGCGTTGCAGCTTCTTCGCGCGAAATCCAGTCAATCGGCATCCCGGCTTTGTTCAATCTCAGGATTTTTGCATTCCTCATCGCTTTATTATGCCTTACAAATTCGTCAGGTAAACCCCTGATTCCATGACCAAAATCGGAAATTTTTCCTATTTTCACAAACGTTATCTCAAATCCGTAAACTCAACTCCAGGTACAAGTATAGAAAACGCTTTCGCAATGACCACAAATTTGCTTAGATTGCTGCGTTATTGTTACAGCGTAATGACTCCGGGGACAAGTCATGAAGTCTTTCCCGTTTGCGCTCTATGACGCTTTTTCTGCCACTGCCTTCGGCGGTAGCCAGGCAGCCGTGCTTATCGACGCGAAACAAATCACCACGGCTGAGCGTCAACGCATCGCGCGCGAAATAGGTATGCCGGCAACGGCCTTTGTCGACAGTCATGCCGAGGACTGGATCGAGGTACAGTTCATGTCAACGGTGATGGAATTGCCAATGTGTGGGCACGGCACCATCTGCCTGCTGACGCACATGCTCGAATCAAAGCGCATCAACATGGCCAGGCAATCGATGCGACAGGTCGAGTTACGTTTACCCAAATCGAATGCCAATGTAGGTTTGAGTTTGCGCGACGATGGTCGTTACCAGGTGATGCTGGACATCGCGCCGCCACGCTTCGAACCGCCACCACCCCATACCGGGGGCTTGCTAAAAGTGCTGGGGCTGAAAGCCGACGCACTCGCGCCTGATTTACCGCTCGAAACCGCTCGCGGTGATTTCGTTCACCTGGTGGTGCCTCTCGCCGGGCTGGATGCAATGCAATCGATTCAGCCCGACTTTAACGGGATGATCGAATTCTGCCATGCCTATGGCATCGAAACGATCGCAGTATTTTGTACCGAGGTGGAAAATGTACAAAACAGTATCCACGTACGCGATTTCTGCCCGGCGGTCGGTGTCAGCGAGTCCGCCGCCGCGGGCACGACCAATGCGGCCTTAACCAGCTACCTGGCGCGTCATGAACTGGTGCCAACAGAGTCGGGCGTGGTCACGATTAATGCCGAACAGGGGCTCGAACTTGGGCGACCAAGTTCGATACAATCGCGTGTTACCCTGACTGACCAGGAGATTACCAGGCTACAGGTAGGCGGCATCGCGACCCGTGTTCTGGATGGTCATGTTTATTTATAGGTAGAGTCATGCAACCCGATCTTGAAAAGCTGCTGCAGGAGACGTTGGTTTGGGATGCGCACGCCGGCATATTCCCAAGCCCGGAGGTCGACCTGAACCTGTTACAGGAATGGCCCGACAGCGGGGTTGATTACCTCAGCATTAATGTCGGCTTCGACGTCATGGACTGGCAGGATACCCTGGCCACGCTGGCTGCCTATCGTCACTGGGTACTGGCGCATGCGAATCGTTTCGTGCTGGTCGGCGATACCGAGGATATCGATCGGGCGCGCAGGGAAAACAAATTTGCCGTCAGTTTCGATATCGAGGGTATGAACGCGCTCAACGAAGATATCAACATGGTAAGCGTCTACCACGCGCTTGGCGTAAGGCAAATGCTGTTCGCATACAACCTCAACAATACCGCGGCCGGGGGTTGCCATGACCACGACACCGGCCTGACCGAATTCGGCAAGCAGGTGGTTCGTGAAATGAATCGAGTCGGCATGATTGTCGACTGCTCGCATGCAGGCTACGCCACCACGATGGATATCATGCACGAGTCGAGCAAACCGGTGGTGTTCTCACATTCCAATCCGACCGCCGTCTGGGACCATCAACGCAATATCACCGACGATCAGATCAGGGCCTGCGCCGCAACCGGGGGCGTGATCGGTGTCAATGGCATGGGAATTTTTCTCGGTGACAACGACATCAGCAATAGAACCCTGGTACGCCATATCAAATATCTCGCCGACCTGGTCGGCTGTGAGCATATCGGCTTTGGTTTCGATTATTCACCAAAGGTGGATGTCGATATCGGGGTAATTTTACGTAGTCGCCCTGACTACTGGCCAGCGGGCCAGCAGTACGATACCCCGGCATTAAAACATGCCGGCCCACGACAGCTGGAGAGCCTGGTAGAAGATCTATCTACTGCCGGGTTTGGCGAAGATGATATTCGCGGCATTCTCGGCGGCAATTTTCGACGCGTCGCCGCAAACGCCTGGCAAGATTACTCAGGCTGATTTGAAATACCGTTATTATCAGACGGTGGTTTTAAGCACAGCTTTAGCTCTGCAATCTCTTGCCGCAGGGATGCCATCTCCTGGTGCAGGTCCGCCTCGATATGATCCCGGGCCTCGTGCATCGCTTCCATGGCCTGCTGTGACTCTTCTTCGCTAAAACTGTGCATGGCATTAACGATGATGGCGATAAAAAGATTCAGCATGGTAAAAGTGGCGATCAGGATAAAGCAGACAAAAAATACCCAGGCAGCCGGATGCACTTCCATCACCGGTCGCACTATTCCCATCGACCAGCTCTCAAGGGTCATAATCTGGAACAAGGTAAACAAGGACTCTCCAATGCTACCGAACCATTGCGGAAATTCCGGGCCGAACAGCTTGGTCGCAATCACCGCGAACACGTAGTAAATAAGCAACAACACCAGTGCGATTGAACCCAGACCCGGAATGGATTTTAACAGTGCCCCTACCACGCGCCGCATTGACGGGACCAGTGTCAGCAGTCTTAACACGCGCAGCACCCGCAGCGCCCGCAGCACGGCAAAGGGCCCGCTGGCGGGTACAAGTGCAATTCCAACCACGATAAAATCAAAGAGGCTCCAGGCGTCGCGAAAGAACCCGAGCCGATGAGCAAAGATGCGCAGCATGATTTCGACTACGAACACGCCCAGGATCAGGTGGTCAAGCGTAAGCAGAAGCGTGCCGTAGTTGTCCATTGCAGACGGCACGGTTTCAAGCCCAAGGATGATGGCATTGATCACAATCAGGACCATGATGCTATTTTGCACCCTGGGTCCTTCCACCCAGTGACGGACAGTTTCGCGCAGGGACCATTGTGGGGGTATTGTTGTTTTCATCGCAAACACCGGAAAATTTGCCCAGATCACCGAGATGGTGACTTAAAACGGGATTTCAACGTAACTGAAAATGGCGGCTACGCCCTAAATAAACATGGAATCCCATAATTATGAGCATGGTTTAGTAAATTTAATTGTTTATTTTTCAAAAATTTACCGAGGTGTTCGTTGCAAACCTATCCCCGCAGAGCATAACAAAGCACTACAATTGCCTACAAAATAACCGTATCGTATATCAACTAGCTTCTTGTTGATTTCCTTTAATTAATCTGTTGGTCGTAGACTTTAGTCAAGCACGAGCAAAGGTAGCGCCAACTTAGAAATGAAGTTTCTAGCATTGGACTCAGTCGTCATCAAGCTTGTTAGCAACTGGCCCGGGTTCGCGTAAAGCACCTAGCAGGCATCCCCATATCGATGCACTGGCAAAACCATACATCATCAAGTATTGCTTGCCGTAAAATGGGACCCCGGGAATTGACTTAACCAGGTACGAGATCAGCAAAAGTAAGCCGGAAAGGGCGAGGCAGCGCACTTCAAGGCTATATTGTTTTCCCAGATATTTAGCGAATATCCAGAAATGGCAGATTATCAATACCAGAAACGATACTAGCCCAACCAGGCCAGTCATCGCAAAAGTTTGAAGAAACTGGTTATGAAAGTGCCCGTTTTTTTTACCTCGCCTTTTCAAATATGAATTCTGCTGTCCGTAATCCTTGATTACCCGCTTGGTCTTGCCTACACCATAACCGAAAATTTTATTTTCCATGCCCACCTGCCAGGCCACTTTCCATAATTCGACCCTGGTACTCAAACTGTTGAATCCAGTTTGTTCCTCACCCGTCACATAGGGTGCGGTAATGTCGATCATGATATTGAATCTTTTCTGTACCTGGGGTAACGAGCTGCTGACAATTGCAATACCGACAATGAGCGTCAACGTGAGCAAGACTCGTTTGAAAAGCGAATACCTTTCCATGTAGAAAAACATTGCAACAATCACTACGGCGACACCAGCCAACCAGCTGGTTCGGGCTCCGGATAACATCATGGCGCAAACACCCATCAGAATAGCCAGAAAAAAAATGGCCCGACCGAACCGGATTTGGCTAAACCTGTGGTAAGACCCCGCGGTAATGGAAGTCATTGCCAGAGCAGCGAAACCGAAAGCCGACGGATTGTGACCTCCGCCTGCCCTGCTAACATCGAGAAACAGGGCATCAACCAGCGCTAGTCCCCCTAATGCCATGCACCCAACAGCATACTTTATCCAGACATTCCGCTTTGGATCGAAACTCAGATAAAAAATACTCACCAGGGGAATTGCGATCAGCAAGAGAAAGAACCTCGATCCGAGTCTGTTAATTCCTCCATCTGGCACTCCATTAAACAGAAGTGACAGGACAGCAGCACCGACGAAGCCGATTATCGGCCATGAGTAAAGCCGGTGTTCACTGGGCATCTCAGGTCGAAATTTAACAAGGAAAACAAGTGCCGCCATTGAAAACAGTACATATATCGCTCTGCTGGCATCCCAGTACAAGAATATCGTTGCCATGATGAAGACCGAGATCGCATTCAAAAACGGTTCAATTGACAATAACCTGGCCCGCAATTCGGATTGCGGCAAACTAGTATTCATGTTTAGGAATTCCCCGAAGGCCCCTCATCCGGGAGCCAGGCTGAACCAACAGAAGATTTAGATCGCAGACTAGGTAAACGCCTACATTTTACGAAATGCATTAGTCAACTTCCAGAAATTTTTGGGTAGGTCGAAATCAAACTCGCTACCAGCCGAAGACAGCCTACCGCCAAGGCTTGCCCTAAGACCGTAGTAAATGCTTAGGGCACGACGACAGGGCTGCTCAATTCTGTTTCATGCGTTTTTCATTGTGTTAGCAATACCAATCGAACAGGATGTATTAAAATGCGGTTGCAGGGGCCATCCGCGTTAAAGCAAAGCATTTGTCCTGTTTGTATCTTGAGTACGAAATGAAAAACATGCCGAGATGGCGGTCGACACTGACTATACGAGTTTATCTAAATATCGATCTGGACTAACGCGCCCTGTAAATGCATAAATACAGGGAATTATCTGAATTAGGAGTTTAACGTTTGGGACTAACAGCAAGAATACGGGAAAACGAAAGTTTCCTTCTAGATACCTGGGAGTATTTACGGCAAAGAATCCGTGGTCATCGGATAGAGGCTGCTCCAATTTTCATCGTTGGCTGCGGCCACAGCGGAACGTCTGTACTGCTGCGCCTGCTCGGAGCGCATAGCAAGATCTACGGCGTGCCCTATGAGAGCAAATTATTCAGGTATCCGGAACTCAAGCAGCGCTTGACCGCGAAGATCTGGAACCGGAACACCATTGCTCACCGCAAGCATCGCTGGGCGGAGAAGACACCTGTGCATGTGCGGATGATCGATAGAATATTCGAGCTGTATCCCGAGGCAAGGGTGCTTTTCATCGTCCGCGACGGTCGGGATGTTGCAGTTTCCATCCGCAAACGATTCGGCGATTTTGCAACAGGGCTAAAGCGATGGGTGGACGACAACCGCCAAGGTCTGAGCTGGTCAGACGATCCGCGGGTTATGAGGGTTCGTTACGAGGACCTGGTTAAGCAGTATGATGAAACCATGCCAGGTATATGCGATTTCATCGGGGAAGCATTCGAGGAGGGACTTATCGCCTATCATGAAGCACCGGCCTATGACTTAGCCACGGAAACAAGAAATCCCGGCTCAGAGTGGCGCAAGGATCACGCGGAGTATCGAACCTGGCAGATGAATCAGAAGCTTTTCGACGGCTCGGGTAAATGGATTAAAGAAATGACTGAAGAGGAAAAGCTGCGCTTCAAGGCCGACAAAGATGCTGTCCAGATGCTGATTGATTTTGGTTATGCCGCAAGCGATGACTGGTGAGTATAACCCACGGTAACGTGACGGGTTGATTGTCAGGGCCTGACCCTGCACCACATTTAGCAATCTATTCGACTACTCATCTGGGGATACTTCAATTTTGTAATTAAACTGGCTTAGCAAAGGCTCGGTATGTTTTTCAATAATGGTTAAGTCCTGATTGGACAAAGAATCCACGTAACGCGCATTCATGTTAGTGATGCGGCTATCGTTCCCATGTATTTGCCACTTAAGTTCCAAAATGTCGCCCTTCGGGTTGTCGATGCCGATAAAATCCAGGACTTCCTGCCATATTTCATTTGGATTTTCGGTTAAATTTTCATAATGCATAATATATTTGCTTTTTACATGCTCAAGATCCCGCAACATGATTTCGTTCGATTTCAACCATTGTCGGGCACAGTCTTCTAACGCGTTAGACTTCTTGCGCCGAATACTTTCTGCAACAGCATAGGGGCTGCGTATAATGGCAATAAATTGAGCCGGCGCAAAATTCTTTTCCAACCACCGGATCCGCGCCATATTTGAAACAGATTTTTCAGTTAAAATAGGTCTCGTAGGATCGTTGAAGCGGGTGCCCCACTGACGCTTGATTTTCAAGGCTCGACCACAATCCGGGCTGTGTTCATCAAGGTAAAAAAGCTCGGGCCGAAGAGCCCATAAACGCGAAAGCCCGAAGCTCCTTGGCATTGGTAATTGGTCGGTTAGAAACTGTCCTTCTTTTGGTAGGGAGCCAACCATTGGGTGAGTGGCAAGCATTTTATTAACAAGTGTCGTTCCCGATCCGTAACAGCCAACGATAAAGACCCATTTGTCGGGATTGGGCATGGGTCCAAAAGCACCGTTTAAAGTCATTCTGGTTTTTTCGATTGCGGATCGAATTCGTTTATCAATTCTCATGAAGTGCAGGTCTAATCCGACGTCAAAGCGCCTAATGCCCTGGTTTTAATTCTTGTAAAATTTTTAGATATTCTTTGTGAAAAGCTTTTAGGCTCTGTCGCCTGGTAGCGCCATGGAATGAAATTTAATGCGAACAAGAGTGAATTTTCAGAGTTTTCAGCGTCATTATTGTTGGCGGTTTTAGAATTGAAGCTTTCAAATTTGGGCCAGCTAAAATTCTCGGGCACCGTCCAGCAGTTTTCCTTGATATACAGGTCGCGGACCTGGTGGGCCAAATTTATATTGGTTGGACTGGAAATTGGCTCCAGATAACCAGTCTTGCTGATATAGGGCAGTGCGAGATTCATACTCCTGGGGGAAACGTAATTTGAAAACAGGACCCGAAATTCAAGTTCGCCTGCCAAGGAATCAACAGCCCGATGAACCTGGACATGATCTGCATGGCCATACTCTCCCCAGGGGTTGTGCGTGTAGACTGTTTTGTATCCACTGAGTTTGTCCCGTAGCTTTTTCAGTATGTCTTCATAGGTTTTTCGGTATGACTCCCGAGCGCTAGCGCTAGCGTTTTGGATTTCCAGTCCGGTGTAAGATTCAACGGGCTTATCCCAATTGACGAAACGAGAAGCCCCAGATGTGTCTATGTCTAAGGTTGAGATGTTTTCGAGAGGGTATTCGTTGAGGACTCGCATCCTCGCACTTCTGCGCTCCGGTACACGAGGATTACCCATAAAACAAACGATCACGATATCTACCTTGTCGATGATCGAGCTGAAAAATAGAATTTCATCATCGGCGTGAGCAACGATTAAGGCTGACTTGGTGTACTGATTTCGCATTCTCGAGTTCGGCTTAGTTTTCGATTTTCTGTTGTCCTTAAGTGGCGCTCAATATAGACCTTTTAGACGCGCTTTGAAAGTTCTGAACAAGCTCGATCAGCATGGCATTAAGTCTAGTAAAAACAGATAGATATGGATTCTAGAAGTAACCAGAACCTGTCAGGTTCAGGTTATGCGAATTAGTCAAAGCCATATTTGATTCCCGGTACATCGCTACAACCGACAGGATGAACTGTAATCTACAGTATTCAGTAAGCCCCCATCACTTGTTTCAATTAAGTGCACAAGGTAAAGACTTGAGGCTAAACGGATATATGAGAACAGATATTACGGTGAGATTTGTGGCTTAAATATAGAACCTATGACTCCATAGTTTATATCACCCTGCGAGATCAAGCCTCAGTTAACACCAACAAAACCACCAGCGTCACAGGCCCAGGTTGCCGACAATCATCTGCTGTCTTCCTAAAGTTAATTGATTGAAGAGTTTCTAGGGACTGCCATCTAGATCCACCCCGCCGTAGGCGACGCCGCTGAGACGTGCCATGTTGGCGTTAAAAGTGGTTAAATCGTCAGCGCTAAACTGCCGCAGGTGATCGTGTCCGGCAGCCCGGGCCAGTACCGCCATCAGGTCCACTGCGGCACCAAAGAACCGCGCCAGGCGTTCGGCCGCGATATCTACGGGTAAGCGTGCACGCAAATGTGGTTTTTGCGTGGCAATACCAACCGGGCAATTATTGCTGTGGCAGGCACGCATGCCGAGGCAGCCGATAGCTTGAATGGCGGAGTTGGACACCGCGATCCCATCGGCACCAAGTGCCAGCGCCTTGGCAAAATCGGCCGGGTGGCGCAGGCCGCCGGTAATGATCAACGTCACTCCGTCGGCGTCGCAGCGATCGAGATGTCGTCGTGCGCGCGCCAACGCCGGGATAGTTGGAACCGAAATATTATCGCGAAAGATCAGCGGTGCGGCACCGGTGCCGCCGCCGCGTCCATCGAGAATGACATAGTCGACGCCGATCTCGAGCGCCGCGTCGAGATCTTTTTCAATATGCTGCGCCGACAGTTTGAAGCCAATCGGAATGCCACCGGTACAGTCGCGCACCTCGCCCGCAAAATCACGGTATTGATCGAGTGAGGTCCAGTCCGGAAACCGTGCCGGCGAAATCGCAGATTGTCCCTCGGGTAATCCACGCACCTCGGCTATCTTGCCCTTGACCTTGTTGCCCGGCAAATGCCCGCCGGTGCCGGTTTTGGCGCCCTGGCCGCCCTTGAAGTGAAACGCCTGTGTTTTTTTGACCTTATCCAGGGAATAACCGAAGCGCGCCGACGCAAGCTCGTAAAAGTAACGCGAATTGGCAGCCTGTTCTTCCGGCAACATGCCACCCTCACCGGAACAGATGCCGGTGCCGGCGAGTTCCGCGCCCTTGGCGAGCGCGGTCTTAGCTTCCTCGGACAGCGCGCCGAAACTCATGTCGGAGACGAACAGTGGAATATCGAGCTTGAGCGGTTTTTTCGCATTTGGTCCGATAACCAGATCGGTGCCGACGGCTTCGTCATCGAGACGCGGCAGTTTGTGCAGTTGCCCGACGACAAATTGAATGTCATCCCACTTCGGCAACAGGTCGCGCGGCACACCCATGGCCGAGGCAGGCCCGTGGTGCCCGGTCTTGCTCAGGCCATCGCTGGCAAGCTGGCGAATAAACTTGACGTGGGGTTCGTCGACGGTGCCATGGGGATCCTGGTAGGCACCCTGGTAGCTGTCGCGATTGAACGGTTGCGGATTGGCCTCGGCCCAGGCGCTGATTTCATCCTCGTCGACGCAGACCTGCCCGTCTTCGACCCAGGCATTGAACTTGGGCAGCGTCTCGCTGTTGTTGTATTCGCTGATGCCGGTGTCCATGCGGTAATCCCAATTGTGAACTCCGCAAATCAGGTTGTCGCCGGAAACGAACCCGTCGGCCATTAATGCTCCGCGATGCGCACAGCGCCCGTAGAGCACGCTAACGCGTTCATCGAAACGGACGACGACGAGGTCGACGTCTGCGACTAGTGCGTGTTGCGGTTCGCGATCGGCTAACTTGTCCCATTCCATCAAAGCAATTTTTTTCATGATCCTACCCTTGTCTGGTTTCAAAAATGTACCCTTCGCGCAGCGGTATCTCCACGGCGGGCAGGTTTTCCTCGCACTCGCCCATGCTGGCGGCAAGCCGGGCATAGAGAATCAAGGTGACAGTATACCTATTTAGTAATCTGCAATAGGTATACTGTCCCCTGAAATCCTCGATGCTCCGATTATTGCTTTTTGAGCTAAACTATTCTTCTACAGGGGCCCATTGTTATCAATGCAGAGTACAGCCTGAAATCACATTGAAATGCAATCCGGCTTTGGGAGACCACATATCCGATGAAACTAGCTTACAAATTACTCGGCCTGGTGCTGCTGGTATCTACCGTTCAGGCAGATTCAATGACGATAATAAAACTCTCGAACCGCCAGGCAGAAGAAATCATACCCATTGTCAAACCCATGCTGGGTAGCGAAGACGCGATTACGGGCCGGGGTTACAAAATTTTCCTACGCTCATCACCGCAAACACTGGCGCAGGTAAAGGAGATGATCGATGCCCTGGATATCGCCGCAAAAACACTGCAAATCTCGGTTTTCCAGGGCAGCACCCGGGGTCTCAGCGCCCTCGGAATCAGTGGCGGTATTCAAGTTGAAAGTGGCGATACAAGTGTCGACATCGGGAGCAGCGGTAACAATAACGGCGATAGCGGTGGCAGCATCACTTACAGCACCAATAACGGTAGCGGTAACATCAACAGCACCACTACCCGCATGCGCCTGGAAGACAATCCGATCCACCAGATAAGAGTCACCGAAGGCAGCGAAGCCTACATAGAAACCGGCGAACAAATACCCTATTTCTCAGGTACCAACTGGATCGTACCCGGAGCGGTTGCAGGCGGCATCGAGTACAAGGATGTGACTACCGGCTTTTACGTGCTTCCGCGTATCCATGGCGACAACGTCACGCTGCAGGTCAGCCCGTTTAAAAATTCACAGGGTAGTTCACGCGGTGACAACATCGAAATACAGAATGCCAACACTACCCTGACTGGGCGGATCGGTGAGTGGTTGCTGATCGGCGGCGTCACGGAACAACTCAAGCGTTCGCAAAGTGGCACTGGCAGTTACAGCTCGACTCAAAGCAGAAACAACGAAAGCATCTGGATCAAGGCAGATCTGGTTCAATAAACCGTGAACCTGTCCGACTTCGTCGTGGGCGAGAGGACTGTTCCGCCTAAGGTTAATCAAGGCATAATTGGCTTAAACCAAAAAATGGTGGCTACGCCCTGATTTGAACAGGGGGCCCCATCATTATGGGTATGTCAAAGCTTGTTTAAGCGCATATTAATCAATAGCTTAGGGGGAATTCGTTGACGAGATTGCACGGAAGCGGCTCTTCCAGGCGCTCCACGACGGTCCCGCTCGGACCGTTTCATGAGTAAATCCGAAAAACACCCTATTTTCATGATCTTCCGAGAGGTCTTTTCGCACAATTCTTCAACTATCGGTTCCGATACCCCGACAATTCAACAACAAGCGCACCTGGATTCAAGCCGAACGGTGTTATGCCGATGATCTGGTACTCGTTATTCCGCTAGGCGCGGCTGCCAAAGAGCATGGCCCGCACCTGCCACTAAATAATGATGCGATAATTGACGGATGGCTCACCGACGAATTCATGCGACGATTGCCGGTGGTAATAGCGCCACTGATCAACGCTTCTTATTATCCTGCGTTTACCGATTACACGGGCTCGATCAGTCTGCGCCTGGAAACCGCGCGTAATTTAATCCTTGATACCTGTAATAGCCTGTCGCGGCATGGCCTGTCTCGATTTTACGTGCTCAACACGAGTTTATCGACGCTACGCCCATTGGCCGAGGTTGCGCGAGCGCTCGATGCGGCAATCCGTTTTGGCTACATGGATCTTGACGCCGCGCTTCAATTCCTGCCCGTGGATTTGCTGCAACAGCAATACGGATCGCATGCAGACGAACATGAAACTTCCTTGATGTTGCATATCGCGCCGCGGGTGATCGACATGGATCGTGCAGTCGACGAAGGCGAGGGTCGATTGACGCGCAATTCGGGGCAGAGCACCTGGTCAGCTACAGGCGTTTACGGACAGGCAACGTTGGCGAGTGAGGAAAAAGGCCGGGTGATTGCCGAGGTTTTGCTGACTCGCTGTCTCGAAGAAATCGAGAATCTCAGCAATGATAGAGGTATGAAGCAGGTGCTGATTGTGATCGACACTATTCTCGTAGAATCGCCAAACGGCCGCGACGAGATGTTTCCACCTCATTTCAATCTAATGGCATTAGCGGTGAATTCTGTAATAATGCTTCGAATCAACGCCAGATTACAGAAATTTCCAATTTTTATTTAATGACAAAAAACCAGCTTATCAATATTACCGCAGAGCCGTTTGCAAAAGGTGCCGAACGAGCCTGCTACCAACATCCCGATGACGAAAACAAGGTGATTAAAATTCGTTTTGGGGAGGTCAACAAACAAACCCGGCGCGAACTGGCAATCTATAAAAACTACGCGCAGCGGAACATGACCAATTTTCAGCATGTCCCACAATATTACGGCAAGGTTGAGACCAACCTGGGTGAGGGGATGGTATTCGATCTAATCCGTGATTTCGACGGTGTGATATCCGAGCCCTTGTACCACTCGTTGCGGTCGGGAAGCCCGCTATCGGAATTTTTCCCGCAACTGGAAGCGCTTAAGCACAATCTGCTGGATAATCTGATCGTGATCAGTGCGGATATTGTCGGGCGGCACAACATCCTGCTGCAAAAACTGTCCCCTGCGACATCCAAACTAGTGATCGTCGACGGCATTGGAAATCACTCGGCTATCAACTGGTTCGACAATTTCAGATACTTTGCTCAGAAAAAAATTAATCGGCGCTGGAACCGATTGTACATCCGCCTTGAACAGTATGCCAAAGGCGAAAGATAGGGTAAAGGATCGCAATCACTTCGATGTCCAAATGAATTCGATAACGCTGGGCTCTCCCGGCCCACTTGCGCTTTCGCCCACCGATTTGATCGGCTCGGGTACGCGGCGCGACTGTTACCAGTATCCGGGCAAAGATTCGCTGTGCATCAAGATTCCCAGGCAGAACAAACACGGCCTCAAGCAGCAGGCGCGAGAGGAAAAATTTTACCGCTCGCTGCACAAGCGGGGCGTATCGACCGCGCACATTACCCGTTATCATGGCAGCATTGAAACCAGTCTCGGTTGCGGATATATCTACGACGTGATCCGCGATCCCGACGGCAACTATGCCAAATCATTCAGAGATATCATTCGCCAGGGCATTTGTAGCGCCACGGATTATGTCGAGGTTATGGATACGCTCGAGGATTACCTATTCGATCACCAGGTACTTTTCTACGATTTGAATCCAACCAATATTTTATGCAGGCATAATGCGGATGGCAGTCTCGAACCTTTTATCATCGACGGGCTCGGCGAAAAAGTGGCAATTCCGATGGCTCACTACTCGAGCTATCTGCTTGAACGCACGATCAAGCGCCGCTGGCTGCGCATGGTCGAAACCATGCGCCGCAACCATCCCTGGATGGAAGGCTACCGCTATCATCATTGAAGCCATATGGGGGCGTCACCGCGCCCCGCGACTGTTGGAGTGGGTGACCCGTGCCACTGGACTCTCAGAAAACTAGCGATTATTGTTCCACCTACCCGCTTCCCGACACGGCATAAACCGGAACGACGTCATCGTAACCCGGGTGTTAACGAAAAACAGGATTGCTCGTGCTATCGATACTTAGAAAATTAAAGAAACTATTTTTTGCCACTCTTACCGTGATCATCTCGCTGGTCATCGCTGACTTCGTGCTTCACGGTCTGGCATCCGTGTCACCGCGGGTAAACGAGGTGGTATCGATTCTCTCCGCCAAGATTCCCGACGACCGCCTAGGTCATCGGCCCAATCCTGCCTACCCCGGCCATGATGCAAAGGGATTTCGTAATCCACAGGTGCCCGGGACGGCGCATGTGGTTGCACTGGGTGACTCGCATACCTACGGCAGCGGCGTAAAGTCGGAACAAACCTGGCCGAGAGTTCTGGAGTCATTATTGGGACACCCCGTTTACAACATGGGGCTCGGTGGTTATGGACCCGTGCATAGTCTTCTGCTCTGGGACGAAGCGGCCGCCCTGAAACCAACCGTGGTCATCGAAGCGATCTACGCTGGAAACGATCTTCACGATTCGTTCAAGATGGTTTACAAAAGGGGCCAATTGCCGGAGTTGAAGACGATCGACAAAAACCTGCAGGACATTATGACCCAAGCCGAAGTATCCGATTCAATCAGCAAGCGCGTCAGCAAAATGTATCGAAGAGGCAAGACGAAGTCAAAAACACGCCTGAAAATCAAGGCCTGGCTTGCCGAACATTCAAAAATCTATGGATTATTGCGCAGAACTCAACACGAATTGTCGCAATACCGAAAAAAGGAGGGGCAGGCGTCTCGCAGTGCCGAAGACAAATGGAAGAAGGCTCAGTCTTTCGCGGCAAAGCATTCCGAGTATGCTCAGGCCTTTTCGAGTAATAACGCTCGAACCGTGTTTACCTCGGAGTACAGGCTGGCGGCGCTTAATCTAGACGATCATAGAATACGTGAGGGACAGCGTATCTCGTTAGAGGCTATTCGCCTGATGCATCAATTGGCGCAAAGAGATGGAATCCGATTCATCGTTTTGCTGATTCCTACCAAGGAGTTCGTGTTCGCTGAACAAGCTGCTGGGATAGATGCGCCTAACTACCATATCCTGGTACGAAACGAGAGGCAGTTTTGGGATGAGACAAGGTCATTTCTCCAGCAGCATACTATAGAATACATTGATGCTCTGCCGTCACTGCAGCTGGAACTCGAAACAGGGCCACAACCATACAAGATGTCTCACGATGGTCACCCCAACGAACACGGGCAGCATGCCATCGCAGCTACGGTTCATTCGTATCTTGATCCCCAGTAAACTCGGCAGGTCAAACAGGAATTTCAGTTTTCGATTCTAGCTTTGGGTCTAACATCAAGTTAGATAAATTTGGCGGGAGCCAGCTCTCCGGGCCGCCGATTGGAGCGGTGAAGACATCACGACGCACTGCTCACGGATCGAAATTGACCACCTGATAGAGTTCGTGGAATCCATTGCCTGGCAAATCTCCTACAATTCTCCTACATTGAAGGTGGTCGGAGATTAAGAAAGTGCGCTAAGTCATCGAAAAAAATGGTGGCTACGCCCTGATTTGAACAGGGGATCCCATCATTATGAGTCTCGCCATCTCAATACGTCCCAACACTGAACCAAATTAAATTCAACAACTTATAGGTAAATGCACCCTGCTTCATGTTGTCGGATACTGTGGTTTTCTGCACCATGGTGGTCCGAATTTGGTACCTGTGTTTTCTTGTCTAATACTATCGCTTCACGCCTACCTGTTTCAGGTGGTCTTGAGTTCTTTACCACCAAATTTACCACCAATAAATCAAGTGATTCTATTGAATTAGGCGCCAACAAATATCCGAAACTTAATATTGCTGTCTAGGGCAAGGCAATACGATTGAACAGTTTTTTCCTGTTACATTACCGGGGAACAGGATTATTATCTATTCAAACTGAACTCAGGAAACTGCCGAAAATTTGTTTGTCGCCAAATGCTTGGAAACAATCTTTTTAAATGAGGTTGCTCTATACCGGCTTTTCAATTTTCCAATTGCAGGTTCTACTTGAACTACCTCATAGGTTCCTCCACCCAACCATGATAACGTCATGCAATTCTCCCTGAAGTGACTTGAATCTCATGATATCAGTTACTGTTGAACACGTAAGTTTGCAGCCTGCTTCAGTTGGACTCGCGTTTATGCGATTTCAGGCTCGGGCCACCGGATTATTGGAGGTGATAGCTGGTCCAGTGCTGGACTATGAACGCTTCGTTATAGCCACCACTGACCGGTCGATTATCATTCCCGCAGCTAGACTCTTCGGGGTCGGCATCAGGCCAGTCAATATTAGTTATGAACCGATCGGGCTGGGCAGTTGAAATTCGGGAATTACCAAAGTAGTGGAGCAGACTGTTAATTACAGTTGAGAGTTTCGGTAATAATTGATTAGTGTCTACCTGTTGCATTTTATTTTCTCCCTTCATGTTAGCTGCCACTGCGATGTTTCAAACTTCTGCGGTTTCAGGTCGCTCTAACAATGTTGATTTAAGTAAGCGTATAATTGCTCTGCCCCCCGATTTTGTACATGCAGTTATTCGGATAGGCTTATTAGTTTTTCGAAAGGTAACTCAATGAAACTACCGCCAATGAACGCCCTGAGGGCATTCGAAGCTGTATCAAGACTTGGAAGCGTAAGCAAAGCCGCCGAAGAGCTTTGCGTGAGCCAGGGCGCGGTAAGTCAACAATTGCGGAACCTGGAAGACCATCTTGACCGCGAACTCTTCATCCGCACTTCTAATTCATTCACACTTTCGGAAGATGGGGACGATTTTGCCGAGGTCGTACAGCGGTCATTAGGAGAAATAGCGCTTGCAGCAGGTAAAGTTAAACGGGAAAAAACTCAAGGCACCCTTACCATATCGACCGGGCTTGTTTTTGGAGATAAATGGTTAATGCCGAAGCTTGGCGATTTTTATGGATTATATCCAGATATAACAATTGCGATTGATAAAAATCTTAACCATGTGACATTCAAAAATGACGGTATCGATGCGGCCATTCGCTTCGGTGATGGCAAATTTGAAGATCTTCAAAGTGTGTATTTATTTTCAATAGCGAAGTATGCAGTTGCCAGCCCGGACTATATTTCCGAACATGGCACGCTTGACAGTTTAGCCAATCCAGAACGCCATCGACTCATTGACTGCCGCCGTGGCTCAAAGGATCTCGATACCATGTGTGGCCTATGGGAGGATGTCGTTGCCCGTGATTATGTTGATTTAGAAGAACAATTAATTATCCTTCCGGATGATCTCCAGGCAGTAAACGCAGCCCTCCATGGTCGAGGAATCGCGTTGGCCTTCAATTATCAGATAGAAGACGAAGTTGAAGCCGGGAACCTTGTTTATGCCAACAGCCAACCCGTCGTCACGTTTCGTGGTGGGTTTTACTTCGTCTCACCAACCAATGCTCGGCCAAATAGTAATCTGGATGCATTTCGCGACTGGCTGATTGGAGTATCAGAAGAGTTTCGAACCGAAGTCAATTCTTCGTAAGTTACAATTTGGCTTACTCAGGGAAAGGTCCGTTATTGGCCGTTCTCAGCAGCCCAGGAAAGGTTTTTCAGCGTCTGCTATTGGGCAATAGTAAGTGAAGTGAGTGGTTTGTTCGACTGCATGCGTTTGTTATGAGCGAAATTTAACAAAGACATGCTCATCCATAAATTCATCGTTTTTGAATACTGCTTTTTGGTGTATGGCCTCTAACGTATATCCGCACTTTTCCAAGACTCTCATCGAAGCTTTATTTGGGCTATATACCGGGGCAGAAAGTCTGGCAGTTTTAAATTCAGAAAAAATTTTCCCTGTCATTTTTAAAACTGCTTCAGTTCCAATATCTTTTCCCCAGTGTTTCTCAGCAACCCAGTAACCTATTTCTGCCGAATACTGGTATTCGGATTCTCCAAATCGAACTCCAACGACACCAATACATTTTCCGTCTAAGTCGATAGCGTAATTTAAGCCTAGATCCTTGCTGCCGATTTCTACCCACCATTTTGCATCCTCTTTGGTATATGGGTATGGCATCCTCGAAGCCATATATCGGGATACATTTATATTGTTTGCGAAGATTGCTAGTGAATCGATGTCGCTTTCAATGAATGCTCTAAGTTTGATCATTTACTAAAACTCATAACAGCATGATTATAAGGTTTTTGGCTCGATAGCAAATTATCGCGGAAAATGATGAGCGTCCGCTGTTGGCCGAAGATTGCCACCTACACTAAGCCTTTGAGTGTCTCCCTTGGAGAAAAAAGTATCAGCGCGAGTGGTGCGTCTAGCTCCACGCGCTTGTTATGGGATTGATCCCCTTTTTCTAGTCCTGGTTGTCGTCAGGTTTGTAAAACACGGATAATGGTAATAAGTATGCCACTGAAAGCACAAATCCAGACACAATTAAGAGAATCACCACCGCTATATTTAGGTTCGTTTCTCGGATATCTATCTGGCCAAGACCAAAAATAGTAACAAGTAGGATAATTGTGGAAGGTGCGTAAGTGGTTTTGCAAATGTTGCATTTGTGTGTGTAAAACCCGCCTCTTATTCGAAAAAGCGAAGTGAGAGTTTTTAACGTGTATCGGTTTAGGCTCTCTCCGCATTCTGAGCATCTCGAAATAATCATCGGTTTAGGCATCCCCATGCCAGCATGATTAAAGGTAATTGACCCGATAATATATTATCTGTTGCCGAGCGTCCGTTCCTGGCCGTTTGCCGCCGCCTGACAAGCACGTCTGAGCGTCTCCTTTGGAGAAATTAAACACACAATTCAACTATTCCCGGTCTGGCCAGTCGTAATCGTCGGATTCCGTCTCTTCGTGCTCCCAATTGTACTGTTTACGCGGCGACTCAGGATCACGATGACGCAATAGGAAGGCCAGCAATATACCGATTAGCGCACCACTCAAATGAGACTCGAAAGAAATTTCCTGTGCACCTGGTATTACACCTGAAATCATGCCTCCGTATAGAAAAAACACCAACAATGAGATGGCTATGGTACGCCGCTCCCAACGAAGTACACCAATCGTAAAAACAAAGAACAACATACCGAAAGCGAGTCCGCTTGCGCCGATATGATATGCCTCACGGGCAAATAACCACACTGCGACACCGCTGCCAAGATAGACGACTGGCAAAAACACTTTGGATGCTTGAGGATATCCGTAGAGCAGCATTGTACCAATCACAATTATCGGTGGGGTGTTAGCGAATAGATGGGACACAGAGGCATGGATAAAGGGTGCACCGAGAACACCTACAAGTCCAACCACACGGCGCGGATAAATACCGAATTGAGAAAAATCATACTCACTAATGTATCCGACAAAATGAAATACCCATAGCAACAGCGCGAACGAAAATGCGACGATAAAAGCGATACGAAATCGCCTCGTATCGGAAGTAGTGCCAGATGGAGCTTGAATATCCATATAATTGCAGTGCGCTTCGTGTTGTCGGTAGGTCGACCGAGATTTTATTATTACATGGCCCCTTCTAATTTTAGAATTCCTTCATATCGCACTGCTACCAAGATATTGAGTATCAGCTCTAAAGAAGCTCGAAGTCATAATTTGATTCCGACAAACAACCGAAGGAATCAAGATGAACCACTTACGCCATATAGCAACCAAAAATCCCTGGAACAAGGGCAAGCTCACGGGTCAGAAACCACCACTCAAGCTCAAGGAAATCTGGGCAATCCGAATCCGACTGCAAATTTCAAAACGGGTTCGTGACCTAGCATTATTCAATCTCGCTATCGACAGTAAGCTCAGAAGCTGTGACCTGGTCAAGATAAGAGTCCGAGACGTCACCCACGGGGCAACAGTCTCCAGACGTGCTGTGGTGGTACAACAAAAGACGGGATTACCCGTTCAATTTGAAATCACCGAACAAACCCGAGAATCGATTGGCAACTGGATCAATCATGCGGAGTTGATGTCGGATGAGTATCTGTTCAGCAGCCGCAATCGATCATCTATCCATATATCTACCCGACAATATGCCCGATTGGTGGATAACTGGGTTCGAGATATCGGTCTCGATCCAGCCGAGTATGGTACGCATTCGATGAGACGCTCGAAAGCATCTTTGATATATCGTCGAACCAAGAATTTGAGGGCGGTGCAGATACTATTGGGTCACACGAAGATGGAAAGTACCATTAGATACCTGGGCATCGAGGTAGAAGATGCTTTGGAAATGGCTGAGCAGACCGAAGTCTGACTAGAGACGTCACCTGCGGCGTTTCTGGGCTCTCCAAAGGAGACACTGAAAATTCTCTCGTCAGGGGCAACCTTCGGCCAGGAGCGGACGCCCGACAACCAAGCGATAATATGTTTAAGGCTCGAAAAACGTATAATTCAAAATCTTTAGTCGTCAAATTTTTAATATGCTTTTATTGGCTATAATTCACTGGTATGCAAAGTAATGCCGGCAATCCCGATCTTTCGACGCTCAAAAATATCCGCAGCCTGGAATTATTCAGCGACGATCAATTAAGTAGCCTTGCGCAATCGCTGACCATCAATGTCGCCAAACCGGGTGACCATATCATAGCGGCTGGAGACACGGGCGGTTATAGCCTGTACATTTTGTCGGGTGACGCCATCAGCCGGGCCGTGGATGGCATTACCAAAAAAGTAAACACCATGGCCGATGGCTGGCTTCAGCCGGTCGCCCAGCTTCGGCCCAGCCTTTACGATGTCGATGCAATTAGCACCGTGCATTATTTGGAGATAAGCGACGAAAAATTATCCGAGTTGTCGAAGGCACTGGAAAGCGAGAATCCTGAAATAGAAGTCAATTTTATTGACAAGGGTGAAACAGCGAACCGCTTGACGAACGAGTTATTTCAGGACATTTTGAGTGAAAATATCAGCTTGCCGACCCTGCCGGATATCGTCGTCAAAGTCCAACAGGAATTTGCCCGAGAAGATTGTGATTTCGACAGGATTCAGGAATTGATCCAGTCGGATCCTGTCATAACGGCATATCTGTTAAAACACGCCAACAGCCCCCTGTACCAGGGAAGATCGCCAGTAGAATCCTTGCGCCAGGCCATAGTGCGCCTGGGTATGAAGGTGGTTCAGAGTCATATCATTATCATCGCCACCACACGGCTGTTCCAGGAAAAATCGGTCGGCATGAAAAAACGGATGCGGCAACTTTGGAAAAACAGTCGCAGAGTAGCCGCATTTAGCCGTGTGCTCGCCGCGAAATCCGGTATTTTGGATCCCGATGCCGCGCAAATGGCCGGGCTGTTAAGTGACCTGGGCGTCATCGCAATCCTGGAATATGCCCAGGAACATAGTGACCAGTATGACGATGAGAATGCACTCGATCAAACCGTCAAGGCGTTGCGCCCTCAAATCAATAGTATGTTACTGCAAAAATGGAATCTGGGAGATGAACTGGTTACGGTAGGAGAAGAGTCCCGAAGCTGGTTCCGTAACAATTCCGTCAGCACCGACCTTTGCGATCTGGTCCTGATAGCCCGGTACCACAGCTACCTGGGGACGGAGCATGCAGATCAGTTACCGCTACTGTCCAAAATGCCCGCATTTGAAAAACTGAAACTAACCGATTTCGGTTCACAGGATAGCATCGAGTTCATGAAGGAATCGCAGGATGAGGTAGCCACGATCGAACAAATGCTCGGCACCATTTGATCGAGGAGAAATGGAATCTGGAATCTGGAATCTGGGGACAGTATACCTATTAGTATTGGTCGAGAGGCCTGATGAGGTAAATCACAATCTTCTGTCTCTTAGCTTTGGGTGATGCCAGAAATTTCTGCAGAGTGCCTACCAATGCATAACAAGTCGAACCCAATGCCCGCTGCGCGCGTGATCAATTGAAATCACAGTCGCTTGTCGCCGCTGATCGATCTAGTTTGAGGGTCAGCTTTCTTCAAAGGAGACGCTCAATTAGCTGGGCTAGGAGGCAATCTTCGGCCAGCAACGGACGCTGGCCAAGAGAATTATGAAATTCCACTAATTCACAAGCTGATGGTGAATTATTTCTATGGTTGACACCGACTTAGAGGCTATATTTAACGCAAGTACTTCGCAACAATGAGTATTAGCAATTCGATAGATAACCATGTTCAAGAAATTTTGGAGCCCAATTATGTTCAATTGGCTTTTCAAGCGCGGGAATAAAAGTGAAACCGTTGACCCTGAACCGGCGATAAGTCGCAAATCGGCTATACGTAGTGAATTGGCAATGAGAGCAAGTATTACCAAAAAACTCAGGAGATATAACGCTGACGAAGATACGACAATCTCCAAGTTTACCCTGGCCGATGATAAGGCAGAAAGAAAGCACGAAATGAAATTGACACAGGTTAAAACTCGAGATGCCTGGGGCCAGGCCGATCCGAGGGAAACAGGTAAATGGAATAAGGAAGATCGCCAAAAAAGGGTAAGAACGAAATATCCGATGAACTAAGCGAGAATGGTTAGCCACCTCAAGTGAGGTCGATTTTTTGTTGGGAAATTGACCGTACTCCTGAATTGTAGCCGTGCCCAATGTGGGAAATTAATCACTAAGCGACATCTGTCGGGAGACCGGGTTGGGTTGTAAATCGTCGCTGATGCCTCGAGCTTTAGCGTCGGTTTTCTCCAAAGCTGACGCTCAGATGAGCTTGCTGGGCTTCTCGAAACGGCCAGAGGCGGACGCCCGGCAGAAAACATGGGTTAGCGAGCAAATTTCGTAAGTATTGGAAACAATTGCTCCCTGACCTGGTTTTCCTCGGCCCTGGTTGCAGCGGTCGATTACGCCAGCGGGTATTGAGGTTATGCTCAATAAAGACCCGTTCATTTAGTAGTTACCTTGCCAGTAATCCGGATAGAGATAAGCGACGATAACGGCAATTCCAATTAACAGCAGCCCGCCTGTCATAAACCAGATTAAGCGACGATGGCGTTTTTTCCGCTCAAGCACAGCCTCGGGCAGCTTCCCCTTGAGAGACTCAAGCTGGACGATGACTTTGTCCAATCGATCCAGGTAATTATCCGAATCGGTTTCCAGCATATTCCGTAACAACGCTTGTAAACGAGTGTCGAGATTTTCGAAAGCGGGACAGGGTTGTATGCGGCGATGTGAAAACTTGAGTGTTTCGCTGGTAAGCATATGGTGGAAAATAGCACCCATAGAGTAAACATCACGCTCTATCGAAGCCTCAGCCCTGAGAACAGGAGGTTGGTACGAGTCTTTTCCCTCTTTTCCGTAATGCTTCTCGAATCCAAAATCGCTGATACGGATTCTGTCCTTTTTATCGAACAGGATATTACTGGGGCACAGGTTTCCGTGCAGAATATCGTTGTCATGCGCAGCCTGCATGCCATGGCATAACTGCAGCGCGGTATTGACGAAGCAATCGCCCGTGTAGGGTCTGGATAGGCGATCCTGGAGACTGCCACCGCTTAGGTGACGCATAACTATAATAAATGCATTATTATTTTCCGACGTGCCGAGCACTTCGATTATATTCGGATGCTTGATGTCAATCAGCAGCCTTGCCTCGCGAAGTCCAGCCTCGGATTTGACGCGTTTCTTGATGACCATTAATTGATTACGCGACTTATCCTCGAACAGGTAAGTGGCCCCGCGTTGATTGCGCTTCATTATGTCGAGCAGCACGAAATTATCGATTGCCTTGCTAACCACAGCACTGGCTTCCTCTTTCTGCGCTTCGGCCAGGTGCGCGCCTTGTAAAAGACGTAACAGGCGAAGTCTGGCTTCTTCTGCTGAAGCCGGACGGTTGGTGGACTCGATCTCCAGACATTGTTGAATCAGCTCAGCCAGTTTCGGTTGCAGTGAAGTCAATTGCGCCTGCCAGTTTTTGATATCGTCGGCGTGTTTTTTCCCGACAAACAACAGGTACATAACGGCACCTAGCGAGTAAATGTCGCTCAACGGACTAACCGAATCGGGCGCTGTGAATTGTTCCGGGGACATATAATCGGGAGTGCCCAGAACTTCCTCGCCGTCGGGATTACCTCTAGCGTTTAGCCAGGCGATCCCGAAGTCCAGAATTTTAAGATGACCCTCGCTGTCGATGAGCAAGTTCGCGGGTTTAATATCGCGGTGGATTACGCCATTCTTGTGAGCATAAGCAAGACCACTGCAGATTTGCATTGATAGCATCACTTTGGCCATAGGGGACATTGTGGTTTGTTGAACTTTCTCGGCCAGAGTCTGGCCTTCCACGTATTCCATAACGAAATAAGGTCTGCCGCCAGCAGTGAAGCCTCGATCGATGATATGAATAATATTCGGGTGGTTGAGTTGGGCGATAACCAGTGACTCCTGGCCGAACAACTCCTGAGCTTGGTGGTCCCAGAGATGTTCCGCTGATAAAAACTTTATTGCAACGGTGCGGTTTAGAGAGGTCTGGTGACCACGGTAAATAGTCGCCATGCCGCCGCGGCCTATTTGGGCGAGGTCTGTGTAACCTTCCAATTGTATGTTTTTTGTCATAAGGGATTAGTCCACATAACCTGCCGACGTTGGTAATATCTATTTCGGGCGAAAACACGGAACCTTTAAACATTATTGGCGGTTTTCATAATTCTTTACTGGATGTTTAACGTGATGGTTCACTTTATTAATATTTTTGGAAGAGAATTAACATGGCCGTCACCCTAATTCTCGATGACTTTGCAGCTATCGAGTCAATACTTCGAGGGCATTTTGCTCGGTAAAAGCACTTTAAGTCGTTCTCGGCTATTGAAGTAATCGCTGAGGGGACTGCTTTCTCAATAACAGACACTCACAAACGTCATCTGGGCTTCCGAGTTCGGCCAAAAGCGGACCCCTGAGTAATTGGTTAATCTCTACTTGCCAGCCCGTCAAAAAGTGTACAGTGTCGCTCGACGCTTCGTGAATTCCATATACAAAACCCGTAGAATCAGTAGCTACGAAAAAAACAAAGCAAAGGCTAAAGCTTGGCAGCTACCCTGCAACTAGACATTCTTGGCCGATTTGAAGCTCGACTTCCTTCGGGTGAGATCGTTTCGTTGCCTACACGAAAGACGGAAACCCTGCTTACCTACCTTGCCTTGGTTCCAGGGCCGCATTCCCGCGACCACCTGGCGAATCTTTTGTGGAGTGATCGCGGCGAGCAACAGGCGCGTAACTCCTTACGCCAGGCATTGAACGCACTTAAGAAAATGTTTGACCACATTGAACCGTGTCCGCTTCAAATAGATCACATAAATGTGAATTTTGATAATCGCTCGATCGAGATAGACGCGGTAAAGCTCGAAACGCTGGTGGTAGAACAAACACCAGAAGCTGCCGCCGAAGCGATCGGGATTTATCGAGGAGAGTTTCTGGAGGGAGTAGCGGTAAGAGATTCCAACGGTGAAGAATGGTTGGCTACCGAGCGAGACCGATTTCGCAGGTTGGTCATCCAGGCCCTGGAGAAGGTACTAGTTTCCCAAATTGAATCGGGTGAACTGGAAAATGCCGCCGAACTAGGGGAAAAATTCGTCAATCTCGACAGGATAAGTGAATCAGCCTGGCGAATCTTGATGCAGGTATATACGGCTCGAGGAGAGCGAAATCATGCCTTGATGGCGTATAAACGTTGTAGTGAGGTCTTAATCAAAGAGCTAGGCGTTGAACCCTCCCGGGAAACAACCGAACTGCATGATGCAATAAGAATTGGCTCTGCAGATGTAATAAACAGAAGCGCTGACCCCGAACCAGATTTTACAGACGAGTCGCCTTCTGCAGATACATCTGGCGATCCGGGACATTCCAGTACTGGCGAATTACCGTCTATTGCTGTCTTGCCGTTTCTAAACATGAGCGATGATTCCGAGCAAGAGTACTTCAGCGACGGGATCACCGAGGACATAATCACCGGGCTGAGCCGGTTTCGGGAATTGTTTGTGATTGCTCGTGGTTCATCTTTTGCCTTCAAGGGTCAGTCAGTTGATGTGGGTGAGGCGGCTGCAAAGCTCGGTGCCAGGTATGTGCTCGAGGGGAGTGTCCGAAAATCAGGGGAAAGGGTGCGGGTAACCGCGCAACTTTCCGATGCTGCAACCAGAAATCATCTTTGGGTTGAGAGTTACGATCGAATCCTTGAGGATGTTTTCGCGGTGCAAGACGATGTCACACAGAAGATAGTTTCGGCTCTGGCTGTGCGACTGGAAGATGAGAGCAAGCAACGCGCGATGAAAAAAAGTGGCACGAACCTGTCGGCCTATGATTGCTACCTTCGCGGCAAACACTGTTTCCCCGATTGGCGCGGCTCGAAGGAGGGTATTCTTCAGGCGAGGAAGATGTTCGAAAAGGCATTGGAGCTGGATCCGGATTATGCATTAGCCTACAGCGGGCTGGCCGAAACCTACATTGCAGAGTGTTGGACCGACTGGACCGAAAATCATGATGCTGCCGCAGATCGTACATTTGAGTGTGCCAGCAAGGCAGTGGAGCTGGACAATCATGACAGCCATGCCCATATAATGCTGGCTTGCGCTTACTTTTATATAAAGGGCAATTTCGAGCTTGCCGAAATCGAAATACAAAAAGCGCTGGACTTGAATCCCAACGATTACTGGAATTACTGTATGAAAACCGATTTCTCCATGTGTGCCGGTGATTATGAAGACAGTCTTTACTGTGGCAAAGAGGCCATTAATCGAAACCCATTCCTGCCTGACTCCTGTCTTCAAAGCATGGGATTTTCGGAGTATTTTGCTGAACGCTACGAAAACGCGATCAAAACGTTTGGGAAACTGTCAGCACCCGGGATTGAGGTTCAGGGTTGTATTGCCGCTTGTTATGCGCAGCTTGGAAAGGATGAAGAGGCCAACGCCGCGGCGTCGGAGTTTTTTCGACGTGCAAGAACTGAACTTACCAATGAGTCAGACTGGGATAACGAAAGCTGGCGCGACTACTGGTCAGACCTGTTTACTTTCAAAAATCCCGAGCAATTCAATCACCTTATTAGTGGTTTAAGCAAAGCGGGGCTATTAGAATAACTACCAGCTAATTGCGCTCTATTATTTTCGCATACATCTCCAATCTCCAAGTGTCTGAGTTGGTTCGTTAGCAGAAGCTGAAATTTCATTTATGAGCGTCTGTTTTCTCCAAAGGAGACGCTCACAAAGTCCAGGTAGGAGGCAATCTTCGGCCAGAAGCGGACCCCTAGCAACAAAGCAAAAATATGTTATCAGGTTAAAATCTTTATAATCATTCTGTTAGATTTTTAGATATAGAGATAAATATATTTAGCCTCGCATATCGGAGGAATAAATTGTGATTGCTGTGATTTTTGAAGTGATTCCGACTGAAGGAAAAGTACAAGAATATTTGAATATAGCTGCAAGATTGAAACCGCTATTAGAAAATATTGATGGCTTTATTTCGATAGAAAGGTTTTCAAGCCTTGCAGAGGAAGGGAAATTATTATCTCTCTCATTTTGGCGAGATGAAAAAGCGATAGAAGAATGGAGAAACATCGAATCACATCGTCTTGCACAAATAAAAGGGCGTGAAGGAGTATTTTTGGATTATCGATTGAGAGTTGCAAATGTCAGCAGAGACTATGGAATGGTAGATCGGGAACAAGTGCCATCTGACAGCAAGTTAGCGCATGACATATCTAACAACCGCATGCGGTCGGACTAAGTACCCGAGCAATACTCCTTTTCTTCAAAGCAGACACTCAAGCCGGATTGGTCAGAGGCGACGTTCGGCCATGAACGGACATTCAAGAATTATTCTTTAACTATCGACGGATAGTCGGACCTAAGCTCAGGCGACCGACTCAAAGCAACCTCCACAATGCCTGCGAGAAGGATCATTGTCGCACCAACCACTTCACGCCATCCAAAAGGCTCGTCAGTCAACAAAGCCGCACTGATGACACCGACAACAAGTTCCGAAAGAATCAAGATGCCAAAGACGCCTGTTCCAATCCTGGAAGGAGACCAAAACAATATAGCAGTTGTTGGAAGAACGAACAGTAAAGTAATCCCGACCAATAGAGGCAGGCTCGACATTGCAACGTCGATTGTTGGCATGGTACCAACTGAGTCAGCCAGCAGTGGGTACTGGCAAACCGAAGACAGAAAACAAAAAACAATGACTATAAACAATAGCGGAAAGATACCCTGCGGTTGCTCTATTTCTGTCCTCGCTGCGCCTGCAGCGATCAGGAGGCCAGCGACCAGACCAAACCAGTCTCCTAAGTTAACCGGTAATGGAACACCAACATCAAGCCCAACCACGATCCACACACCGCCTAACGCCAATACAATACTGACAGCCCTCGGCCAGTTTGGAATACGCTTTAAAAATAAGACTTCAACGAGTGTTGCCCAAATTGGTGCCAGATAGAAGAACACCAGAGCACGAATGATATCGGTCACGAGAAATGAGTTCGCGTAGAATATCGCACCACTACCCAGTAACAGGCCGCAAGCCCAGTGCTGAAAACCGACTTGCTTCCCATTTAAAAATCGCCAGAGTGCGATGGGCGACAGAACCGCCAGAGAGATCACATATTGAGCCACTGTGCCCCAGCCGCCAGTCATCCCCGCTTCCAGAAGCAGTCGCTGGGGCAACCAGTAAAGACCCCATATTCCGGCCGCGAAAAATACGGCAAAGCTGATCAGTATGAAATGTGGGTGTCGCATCTAAATCCAGGAACGCGCAGCGCTCGAAAAGACCGAGCGATATAGAGCACTAGTTGAACCTGAAAGTCCAGAACTGGATCAATCTTTAGGCTAGTTGCGAGCCGGTTGCAGCCACTGGCCAGAGATTTCTCGGAGGCAGTTTTTGTGGAATAGCTTTTGGTTCAGATTAGTGCCCAGGGGTGGAATCGAATTCCGGCTAAGCGGACACACAAATCCTCGGCGCTAGAGTCAAAGAACGGCCAGGAGCATGCGCCTAGAAGCAAATAATATATTATCAGGTCAATTACCTTTTACTCATGCTGTTAGACTGCATGCAAAATTGCGATTAGAGGCAGAACTTTGCAACCAACAATTGTAACGTGGGTACTCATTATATTTGGTGCAGTTACCTTAGCACCTCTCGTATTGGCCCAACTGATCATGCTAGTAAAACCACATAGCCAACAAGCAAAAGATATCCTTGTCGCCAAAGGAGAAGATTGGCGAGACAGAACCCACTTTCGCTCCGCTTTGGGATTAGCTTGGGCGGATTGGGTGCTTGTTGTCCCCCTGGTAATTTCGGGAAGCATTGGCGTGATCCTAGGCTATGCATGGGGTTATGTCCTTTGGAGTGCAGCTGGATCTATCTCGCTTTATATCAATATCGTATTGTGGTTCATGGAGAAGGAATACGTTTATCCTTCTCGTGGAGCGCTTGCCTATTACACCTATTACTGGGGGTTCTTTGTATATTGGGGGGCTCTTGCCTTAGCATACTCAGCTATGCGGCTTAGTGGCATTGAACTCTAAACTTAATATGACGGTGGCTAGTGATTAATAGAAATGAAACTCGATATGCAGTCTAACAAGCGCATGCAGTCGGACAAAGTGCACACTGTGCTGGAAAACTCCCGATAACGGACGCTGAGAAGCACTACCTGGGCTTCTGGGATCGGCCAGAAGCGGACGCCCATTACTATTTTTGATTGATATCAAGTTAATGCCCTCATCAGTCTAGCAAAATAGAGCACTTGGGAGAATATTTCTCCTGGTTTACTTGTGCCATATCTATGCATTCAAATTTGGAAGAGCAAGAAAACCCTCAGATAAAAGTTTGGGACATTGGTATTCGCATATTTCACTGGTCATTGGTGTTGTTTTATACAATTGCCTACATCAGTGAGGATATTGAACTTATCCATGTATATGCTGGTTATGTTGTGCTGGGTTTAATTTTATTTCGTGTGTTGTGGGG